>Ga0209270_1000253_pt1 | contig 130664 bp, 91 predicted proteins | sample MTBAKSrepl1MetaG_FD_187456 | JGI IMG/M metagenome (GOLD analysis project Ga0209270, IMG submission 187456) | Enrichment culture microbial communities from Arthur Kill intertidal strait, New Jersey, USA, that are MTBE-degrading - MTBE-AKS1... | ecosystem: Environmental > Aquatic > Marine >...
GTCAAAATTGAAATCGCCGGTCCCAACGATCCGCCAGTTCGTGTCCGACACCCTACTGAAGATCACCTCGTTCAGGCGGGTCGTCCCGTCCATGTGCCAGATGACGTTCAATCCCTGGTAGGTTCCCGGGCCGTAATAGCGCCACAGGATGTCCACCTTGCCGTCCGAGTTGAAGTCCCCCGTCCCGGCGATCTCCCAGGCCGTGTCGGACACCCGGGCAATGATCACCTCGTTACTGCGGCTGATCGCAGCAATATCAGTCGTCCCGCCGCTCGCTTTCGTTATGTCCGCCGCGTCTGTCATAGTCGGGATGCCCAGCAGATCAACTTTCTCAATGCGCTCCCTGGCGCTGGCCGCCCTAATGTGACCCCCGTCTATCGCGTCTCTCACGCTTAGCTTGGGCTCCGTCGTGAGCAATCCCTCTCTTCTCGTTATCGTTTTCAATTCGTTCCGCGCGGCCGAGGTTTTCGTTATCTTCGACTCTAAAGGAGGCAAGAGAGTGGCATCTGAGAAGGGCTCTGTAAGTATGCTCCTCTGCGCCTCTTCAACCTGAGCTTCCAACAAGGTAGTTGATGAGATTGGTTCCGTCTGATTCATCAGCCAGGCCAAAACCAAGCCTTGATTAGCTCCAGTGCCTTGATACCTCCACAAGATATCCTCTTGACCGTCCAGATTAAAATCGACACGGATCTTGCTGAGGATGGCGAAGTCCCCGTCCGACTCGTCCGACGTGCCGCCCTGCCAGACCAAGATGCGGTAGTCCGTGCCGGCCGTCTCACCGGCCGCGATGGCCCAGGAGAAGGTCCCGGCTGATACGTCCGCCGTGCCCAGCGTTTTCTGGTACACGGCGCTCTTGTAGAGGTCGATCGTGACGTCGCCCGTGAGGCCCGAGGCCGTCCAGGTCACATCGTGCGTCGAGCCCGCGATCCAGCTCTCCCCCCCGTTCGGGGAGGTCACCGTGATCGTCGCCGGGATGAGAGTGGCCGCGTAATCCTGGTTCAGCTGGTTCTCTGTGATCTCCGTATAGGTTCTAAAGGAAGGAGTGAAAGTATATCCTGAAAGCGTCGGGGTGACCGTCCCGCTCCAGCCGGCGTCGACGGAGACATTGTACACGCCGGAAGAGTTCGTCAGCGGATTGGTGGGAAGGCCGGACATCTCGACGCCGGCCAACGGCGAGCCGCCGACCGTGACCGTTCCCGAAACGCTCACGCTGACCTGGGTCCAGGCCGTGGCGAAGGCCTCTTCGCTGTAGCCGCTGTCGACGCTGTTCTGATTGCCCGAGTGGGCGTTCGTGTGGGTTTGGACGACAAAGTAGTAGGTTCGGCCGGGAACCAAGCCGTTGACCTGCAGCGAAGATGCGGATTTATTGGCTGTCTGGCCCGCCGAGGTGTATGGTCCTCCCGAGGTCTCCGAAGAGAACACGGTGTAGTACCCGCCGTCTTCCGTATAATCGATCGGGACCCAGGAGACGACGATGCCGGCCCCGTCGACGGGCGTGGCCGTGACATCGGACGGGGCGACCGTTTGCGTCGAGGCCCAATCGGGATCCTTCGTGGCGATGAAGGCCGCCACGGCGGGATCCGAGGTGTAGAGGGCGTTATAACCGAAGTCCGTGTATGGCTCGGGATCCAATAGAGTCAGGTTGGTCAGGGACGAAGGAATGGGCCCCTGGAGCTTATTGCTCTTGAGGAAAAGGGCCTCGAGACCGGTCAGGTTGCCAAGCTCCGTGGGGATCGTTCCCTCGAGCTGGTTATCGCCCAAGAACAGGTCGACCAAGGCCGGCATTGAGCCGAATTCCGGGGGGATGGTCCCGGTCAGAAGGTTGGAATCGAGCCGGAGGAAGCGGAGGCTCGTCAGGGCGCTGAGCTGGGCGGGGATGGCCCCTGTCAACTGGTTGTTCTGGAGATAGAGGATCTCAAGGTTGCTCAGCGCGCTTAGCTGGCTTGGAATGGCCCCCGTCAGGAGATTGGATTGCAGGTAGATCACTTCCAGGGCGGCCAGATCGCCCAATTCGGCCGGCAGGGATCCGGTCAGGTCATTGAACTGGATGGTCAGCTCGATCAGGTTCGACAGGCCTCCCAGCTCAGAGGGTATGGAGCCGCTCAGGTCATTGAATTGGAGTCGCAGGAACTGGAGGCTGGCCATGTCCCCAAGCTCGGCCGGGATGGAGCCGCTGAGCAGATTGTTGCTGAGGTCGAGGTCAATGAGATTGTCCAAAGCGCCGAAGCTCGCCGGGATCGAGCCGGTCAGCTCGTTGTTGGAGATATAGAGGATCTCGAGATCCGAGAGGTTTCCCAATTCGGTCGGGATCGAGCCGTTGAAGAGGTTATTATGCAACAGGAGGGTCCGCATGCTGGAAAGGCTGCCCAGGCTGGCGGGCAGAGATCCGTTGAGCTGATTGAGATGACAGTTAAAATATTCGAGATTCGTTAGGCTGCCGAGCTCGGTCGGAATCGAGCCGCTGAACTCGTTGTCATTCAAGTAAAGCTGTTGGAGCGCGGTCAAATTGCCGAAACTTGCCGGTATCTGGCCGGTGAAGGAATTCGTGTTGAGAGTGAGCTGGACGAGGTTGACGAGGGCGCCGATCTCCGTCGGCACAGACCCTGTGAAGAGGTTCCCGTCGAGATGGAGGACCGTCAGGCTCGTCAAATTCCCGATGCTTGAGGGCACGGAGCCGCTGAGCTGATTGGAGCGGAGGTTCAAGCCCGTGAGAGCCGTCAGGTCACCCACCGCGGCAGGCAGGCTACCGATCAAGTTATTCACGGCCTGGTTGATGGCTGTGACCCTTTCAGCTGAGACGGTGACGCCGAACCAGCCGTTCTCGGTCCCGGGCATGGCGAAGCCGTCGGTGTCGAGAGGCGGGTTCTTCCAGCCGGTGTTGTTCGTCCACGAGTCCCCGCCGGTGGCCTCGTAGAGCGCGATGAGGGCCTGGCGCTCCGCGGCCGGGATGGCCGCTTGAAGGGACCCGGCGAATATGACGATCGCCATCAACACAAATGCGGTTCTTCGATGATTCATAGCTTTCCTCGCTTCCGGGGTTCCCATGCCCCTATCTCATCATTCAGCTCATTTCGTTGATATAGAAATATGGCACCGCGCGCGGAAATAGTCAAACCTTCAATGATAAAGAGAGGTTGAATTTTCCGCTTCCTTTTCCGATTAGCCCGCAACTATTCTCTTTTTTTATCAATAATTTGTCAAGCTATTTCTGATCACCGTCAAAGACATGGGAAAAACCCGGCCGCAATTGAGTCTTCTAAGTGAAGAGGAAGTCTGTTGAAGGAGGTGGGGAGGCATCGCGTAATCCAAACCAAAGGGGTGAAGGGGGGCTTCATGGCCCCAAAGGGAACCAGAAAAAGGAGGATTTCAATGAAAAAGGCTATTTTGGGGATCGTCGTTTTCGGCTTCCTAGCCTATTTGGCCATCGGCCAAGTGGGGAATGCCCGGCGCCCGGCCATCATATCTGGGGCCGACCGGCTCGTTCAGCTCCAAAGAGCCGATCTTGGGTGGGAAGGCACCTGGTATTGGTACATCGGGAGCACCTATAATGCGACGAACTTGACCGGCGTCACGGCGCTCGGCCTGCTGGAGGCATTTCGCGACATCAAGGACCAGGCGTACCTTGATTCTGCATTGGCGGCAGCGGGCTTCATCCAAGCTCATTTAGGGATCGGCGCTACCGACACACAATATCATGTCCGAGCGACAGCGCCGGATATCGTTTTCCTTCACCGGTTGAGTGAAGTAACCGGCGAAGAAGGTTACAAGGATCGAGCCATTCTCGAATGGAATAATATCAAGGGCACCTATCCGACGGCTGCAAGCTTGGATACGCTATTCCGTTCTATTAATCGTCGGAGCGCTTGGGACTTCGCTTTCTTCCTCGAAGCCGCTCATCTATCAGGGGATTCGGCATGGGCCGATGCCGCCGCCGCGATCATTGCTAGCACTGGCGATCCTTTTTATTATGGGGAAGACACCTTCTGGTTCGCGCTCAATTTATCCGCCTCTATCAGGGCGCTCGTCGGGTGCGGTTACTATGCCCAATACTCGGGGGCCGTCAACAGCCTTCTGTATTCCCTGATCGGGATCATGGACAAGGATAACGCGATCGACGGCTGGGTCCAAGATACCGCCTACGCGATCCTCGCATTTAACACGGTGGGCGGAGGAGCGCGGGCCTATTCAAACGACCTCGGGCGGTGGCTATCCCGAAAGCTGACCGCCGACGCGTGCGGAGGCTGGATCGAAGGCGGATTAGAATATCCCGAGGTTGACGGCGAAGCCGTTCGGGCCCTGGGAGCGACGATCGGATCTAACGTGACCCTCGACGGATTCGAGCCAGGATCCTATAAGAGCTCTTCCTGGCGGAAGGCCTTGGGCGGAAAAACCGCTAAGCCCTTCTTGGAAGGATTCGAATATTAGTTCCTTCGCGTAGTTGCTGACAAACGGCGGGGGGATGATGTATCATCCCCTCTGCCCCATGTCAGCCAGGCGGTTGTGTGTTGTTTCTCTTCTAATCGGGCTGCTCCTCTGCGCCGGATGCGGGCCCAGCGACCCGGCGGCGTCCACACGCGAGCTCGTCCTGGCCTTTCACGAACGGATATTGACCATCGACCCGGCATGGGACGCGGGGGGACTCAACGGGGCCAAGCGATCGAGCGCTGACGCTCTTGACCTCGCCCTGATGAAAGACGGGGCCCTGGACGCCGGGTTCTTCATCGCTTCAGTCCCCCAAGGTGATCTTGAGGCGGCCGATGGTCCCTCCTGGCGTGAGGCCATGGCCCCGCTCGACCCCGTCCTGGAGATGACCAAGGCCTATCCGGACCAGGCCTGCCTAGGGCTGGCCCCTCAGGACGCCTATCGGGCCGAAAAACAGGGCCTGCGCACCGTTTTCATCGGGCTCGGCAGCGGCCATGTCGCGGCACGCGACTTTTCGGTACTCAAGGACCTCCATGACCGGGGTGTCAGGCTTATGACGCTTTTCGGCGGCCGGGACAACCCGGCCTCCCCCGCGACCGCTAACGCCGATGACGCCGAAGGCCCGGGGCTCAACGATATCGGACGACGGATCGTCGCCGAATGCAACCGGTTGGGCATCATCATCGATCTGGCCGGAGCCCCGCAAAAATGCTTCTTCGATGTCCTGGCCGCCAGCGCCAGCCCGGTCGTCGTGTCCCGATCGGGGGCCCGCTCTCTTGCCCCTCGCCCCGATAACCTATCCGATGAAATGCTGCGGGCGCTCGCCGAAAAAGGCGGGGTCGTCCATATCCGCCTCGAGCCCCGGTTCCTTGTCCAGGAGTCCTCCGCGGGCGGCCGCAGAGCTACCCTCGACGATTTCATGGCCCATGTCGACCACGTCCGCAAGCTCATAGGCACGGAGCACATCGGCATCTCGACCGGTTTCGGCGGCGGGGGCCCCGGGGTCGAGGGCTGCGGGAACGCGAAGGAGCTCGCCAACCTGACCGTCGCCCTGCTGCGCCGGGGATACAACGAGACCGAGGTCGAAAGCATATGGGGCGGCAATTTCATGCGGACCTTCGAGCGCGTCGTCCGCCTCGCAGGAGAACGATGAGGCGGGAGAGGAAGAGAACGCATGGGATACGGTTCAGGCCTCCGCTCGGGCCAAAACGGGCAGCCGGAGCCTGCGCTCTTCTGATCATCTTGGGGACGGCCCTCAACGCCAAGACCCTTCATGTGCCCCGGGATCACCCGACCATCAAGCTGGCCATGTACGCCGCCGCGGCCGGCGACGTCATCCTCGTCGGGCCCGGCGTCTATCTCGAAACGAACATCATCGTCGACAAGCCCGTCCTCATCAAGTCGGAGGAGCTCTTCGGGGCGGTCGTCTACGGCTCCCGCGCGGCCGGAGAGGCCATCTTCGTGGTCCGGGCGGCGGCCCGGATCGAAGGCTTCGTGCTCAAGGGAGGCGCCGCGGGTATCGAGCAGCGCGGCAGCCCCGACGTCGAATGGCAAGCGGCCGATCTGGCCATCTACGGCTGCTGCGTCGGGATATCGGTCAACGACGCCAACACCAACATCGGCCGGGCCCGGGTCCGGGATGTCGTCATTTTCGGCGCGGGCGACGGAACCAGGGACGATGTGGGGCTGTCCACCAACGATGCCGGCGGCATAGACGCCGCCCGATGCCTTTTCGTCGGCTGCCGGCCGGCGCTTCAGGGCTACGATCATCTTTCTTTCCAAGTCCGCGCGAGCACCATGATCGACTGCGACGTTGCCCGGACGGAAAACACGGCATGGCGGCCCTACTCTCCCGCTTCGAGCCGGATCGAGATGGGAGCGGATGTCTTCGAGCTGAGCCTCACGGCGCTGTCCGACCCGGAAAAACGCCGCCAGGTCCTCTCGTTCGTCGAGAGCCGTATGTTCGGCCCGTCGGAGACGCGGGCGCCCTCGGATCAACAGGCGCTGGCCGCGCTGGCCGGCTCGATCGAGGGCGGGATCCTGCTCCGTTTGGGGGAATTCGAAGAGGCCGAAAGAGCGTGGAGGGAGACGGGCGTCGCGGCCCGCCTGGCGAGATCGGCCGAACTCGAATGGCAGGCGCTCCGCGGCCTGGCTCTGGCAAGCAAAGGGCGCGGCGCTTTCGAGGAGGCCGCCGGCTATTACGAAAGAGCCATCGACCTCGTGGAGCGGTGGCTTCCGGACGTCCCACAGGGGATCTACCGGATCAACTTCCTTGAGGACAAGATGATCGCTTTCGAGGAGATCATCGGGCTCCTTCTCGACCGTCATGTGCAGCATCCGGAGGCGGGGCACGTGGAGGAAGCATTTTTCTACGCGGAGAGAGCCAAGAACCTCCCCCTGCTCCGGACTTCGGTTCCAGGCAAACCCGGTTCGAAGAGCGATGAGGCCGCGGGGCCGGACGGCCCGGTCTTGGCCGCCAAAAAAAGGGAACTCTGGAGCTGGATCGCAACCCTCCAGATCGAGCTCCAGGATCCCGACCTTCCGGGGGAGCGAAAGGACAAGCTCTGCTCACTGCTCGAGAGGGCCGAGGAGGAGCTCAACGGGCTCTCTATCAGACGGGCCGCGATGGCCCGCGAGGAGGGCAAAGGAAAGGAGAGCGACGGCAAGGGCGCGCCCGGTGAGCGGGCCAGGCCCCTCCGTTTCAGCGAGATGACAGAGCGTCTCGAGGGCAGGGCGGTGATCTCCTATTTCCTGGGGGATGAGCGGTCGTACGCCTTCCTGGTCTCCTACGAGGGTCTCGAGGCCGTCGGGCTCCCCGCGGCGCCGGAGATCAACAGCAAGGTCGAGCCGTATCTGCGGTTCTTGAAGCTCCGAGATACCCCCAAAGAATTTGTCGGAGCCCGGGCCGGGCAGCTTCTGTTCGATCTGCTGCTGGGCCCCTTCCCCAAGGAGCGCTTGGCGGGCCTGCGCAAGGTAACCCTCTGCCCGGACGGACGGCTCTATCATCTGCCATTCGCGGCCCTGATCACGGAGGAGAAAAAGACCGCAGGAGCACGGGGACGGCCCCGTTTCTGGGGAGAGAGCGTCGAGATCGGCTACGCGCCGTCGGCGACGGCGGCGGCCCTGCAAAAGACGGCTGGACAGCGGCTCGGCGGGGACCGGGTCCTGGCCGTAGCCGACGAGGGCAGGCCGCGATGCGACAACCGCTCCCGGACGGCCAAGCATTTCTTCCTCCCGCTCGCCCACGTCAAGGCCGAGGTGAGGAAGCTCGCGGGCCGCTTCGCGAGAGGCGCGGTGCGCACGTTGATCGAAGAAGAGGCGGGAGAGTGGCGGCTCAAGAGCATGCGGCTGGCCGATTTCGACATCATCCATCTGGCCGCCCACGGCGTCCTCGACGACAGGCATTGGTGGAGGTCCTCCTTGATCCTCGGCCGGGACGAGGGACATCCGGAGGATGGCTTTTTTTCGGCCCTCGAGGTCGCGGATCTCGAGATCAAGGCCCGGCTGGTGGTCCTCTCCGCTTGCCAGACCGGTCTGGGAACGCTCAGTCAGGGGGAAGGGATAAGAGGCCTGGCGGGCGGCTTTTTTCAGGCCGGCGCCGAAACGGTGCTGGTCAGCCTCTGGAACGTGGACGACGAGGCGACAGCCGCCTTCATGGGCCACTTCTATAGATCGCTGGCGGCAGGCGACCCTCCCTCGGAGGCCTTGAGGAAGACCCGTATCAAAATGATCGGATCGAAATACCGCGCTCCTTTTTTCTGGGCGCCGTTCGTGCTGATCGGGGGGGCGGGAGCGTCCTAGTCAAGCCGGAAGTGGCCCGACTCAGAAGCCAGCAGGTTCCCTTCGGCATCCAAGGCCCTGATCGACCAGAGGTAGTTCCGTCCGCGGACGAGACGGGCCTGGACCTCGTCCGGGATGACATGCTCGCTGACCAGATAAGTCCTCGAGCTGAAAACCTGTTGGAGCGTGTCGTCGATGAGCTCCAATTGGTAGTCCTCAGCGTTGGCGACCGGGGTCCAGCGAAAGGCGGCCGGGGCGCGGCCGACCTGCCCGATGGGCTCAAGAAGGGTCAGACTGAGGTCGGAGGCGCGCAGAGTGGCCCGGGGCCTCAGCTGCTCAAGAGCGAGATAGCCGCCCGCCGCGACGATGAGCATGAAGCCCAAGAAACCGAAGGCCAATCGGAGGGTGAAGCGCGGACGCGGGCGCGAGCGATGGTCCTTGCCGGCCGGGTTCTCCGGGGCCAAGCCCGCGAGCTTCCTGCGGGCGGCTTGACGAACAAGAGATATGGGATCGGCCGTCGGGCACGATGCCGCGAAGGCGGCGATCTGGGGATCCGTTTCCTTGCGGACGAGCCCGAGGATTTCGAAACGGTGGCTGCAGACCGGGCAAAGAGCGACATGGCCGAGGAGTTGGGCCGATCGCGACCGGCCCATCCGGCCCAGGCAAAGATCGACCAGCTCGTCATCGGACAAGCAGTTCTTGGGGACCATCGGGGCGGGGTGCTTCACGCCGGCTCCTTTTGGGCTTTGGCGCCGAGAACACGGGAGCGGGTCGGGCCGGGAGATAGTGCGGGGAGAAGGCCGGGTCTCGCGCGGCCTCGTTCGGCCGAGAGCAGCCTGGGAGCGAGACGCTCCTTCAACTCTTCGAGGCCGCGATAAAGGAGATGCCGGACGGTCGGCAGGCTATGGCCCAGGAAGGCGACCATCTCCTCGAGTCCCAGTCCCTGGAAATGGAGCGCGACGACGGCCTTGCGGCGGATGGGAAGCTTGGCTAGCTCCTCTTCGATGAGGGCCCGGCACTCCTGTTCCTCATAGACGACATCGGGGGTCATGGTATCGAGGAAGGAGAGGAGCGGCGACCTGTCTTTGTCGGAGACACGGATGTCCTCGAGGGACAGATGCGGGCAACGGGCCTTGATCGTATCGAGGGCGGTCGAGTAAACCATCTTCCATACGTAAGACCGGAAATTGCCGATCTTTTTCCCGCCGGCGGCCATCCGGAGGATCTTGAGCTTGACGTCCTGATCGATCTCCTCTTTTTCGTCCTCGGTGAGGCTGGGGAAGCTCGAGAAGATGATCTTGCGGACGGAGAGGGAGAGCTCATCGAGAAAACGCTCCGCGCGTCCGTCCTTGAGGGCGTCCTTGAGGTCCATCACCTTGGCTGGGAAAATGATACGGCATCCCCCGCCATATGTAAAGAGTTTATGCCTTGGCTGCTATATATATTTGATATTTAATAATTTAAGCCAGTTTTACAGCCTCTTTTCGGGCCTTAATCGCGCTTTTTGAGGGCATAATGCGCCATTAGCGATGCCAAGAATTGTGATCCCCCTATGGGATGAAAAGCGAGATACCAGCGTCTACGGAATGATGGGAACGGTTGGGGGCTCTCTCTAGCCTCTATTGGTCCGCTGGGCAACCTGTCAGAGGGGGGATTTGCCCGGCCTGACAATACGCCCCATATCTCCGTTCCGCATCCCCCGCCATTGACGCCCGACCTACGACTTGATATCCTTCGCTCAGTCCTGCCAGGGGGCAGCGCCCATGAAGTGTCGCCAATGCCAGCACGCGAATCCCGACGACTCGCGCTTCTGTGCCGCCTGCGGCGCCGCTCTCGGCGACACCGCCCCGACGCCGTCCCCTTCCTCCGCTCCATCCCCTTCCGCTTCAGCGCCCCCGGCCTCGGGTCCGCCCGCTGACAAGCCCTCCGCCGCAGACGTGTCCCGCACGTTGACCGCCTCCCCCGCCAATCCGGAATGGGCCGCCGGCCGGACCGTCGCGGGCAAGTACACGATCGTCCGCGAGCTCGGCCGGGGCGGCATGGGCGAGGTCTATCTCGCCGAGGACTCCTCGCTCGACCGCCAGGTGGCCCTCAAGTTCCTGCCCGAGGCGACCACCCGCGACCCGTCCATGCGGGCCCGCTTCGTCCGCGAGGCCAAGGCGGCCGCGGCCCTCAGCCACCCCTACATCTGCAACGTCCACGAGGTCGGCGAGGCCGACGACCGGCTGTTCTTCGCCATGGAGTTCGTCGAGGGCCGGACCCTGCGCGACCTGATCCGCGAAGGCCCCCTGCCGCCCGGACAGGCCTTGCGGCTGGCGGCCGAGATGGCCGAGGCCCTGCGTGCCGCCCACGACCGCGGCCTCGTCCACCGCGACATCAAGCCGGCCAACATCATGGTCACGCCCGGGGGCCACGCCAAGGTCATGGACTTCGGGCTGGCCAAGCTGACCGGCTTTCCCTCCGGCGCGGACGCGACGGCCGCCGGCCCGACCATGACCGTGACGGCCACGGCCGACTCTCCCCCCTCCTCGGGCCTGACCGGAGCGGGCCTGACCCCGGGGACCCCGGCCTACATGTCGCCCGAGCAGCTGCGGGGCCTGCCGCTCGACCCGCGCTCGGACGTCTTCTCGCTGGGTATCGTCCTCTACGAGATGCTCAGCGGCCGGCATCCTTTCAAGAAGAACACCCCGGCGACGACCGTCAGCGCCATCCTCACCGAGGACCCCCGGCCCATCGCCGGCGAGATCGAGGGCCTGCCCGAGGGCCTCTCCCGCGTCGTCGCCCGGATGCTCACCAAAGAGCCCGCCCAACGCACGCCCTCGATGGGCGCGGTCCTGACCGACCTGAGGGCCGTTCTCGCCGGGATCCAGGGGGCCAAGGCCAAGCCCTGGTTCAAGCCGGCGCGGATGGCCGCGACCGCCGCCGTCGTCACCGCGACCGTGCTGGGCGCAGCCTGGCTGGCCAAGACGCTGTTCTTCAAGACGCCGGCCCAGGCCCTGGCCTTCGGCGAGCGCGACTGGATCCTCATCACGGACTTCGAGAACACGACGGGCGAGGAGGTCTTCGACGCCGGGCTCGAGACGGCCCTGACGGTCAGCATCCAGCAGTCCCAGTACGTCAACGTCTTCCCGCCGGGGCGCGTCCAGGAGACCCTCCGGAGAATGCGCCACGAAGGGGTCGCAAGGATCGACGAGGCCCTCGGCCGCGAGATCGCCCTGCGCGAGGGCATCAAGGCCCTGCTCGTCGGCGGCATCGGCCGGGTCGGGGACGACTATCTTCTGTCGGCCAAGCTGGTCGATCCCGAGAGCCAGGCCATCGTCTACTCCGACTCGGCCCGGGCCCGGACGGGCGGGGACATCCTGGCCGGCGTCGACGAGCTGGCCCGCAAGGTCCGCAAGGGCCTCGGCGAATCGCTAGCCCGCATCTCGAGGCAGCGCCTCCCGCTCTACCGGGCGACGACCTCGTCGCTCGAGGCCCTCAAGCTTCTGTCGGGCTCGAGGCGCGTGCCCTGGGACGTGGGCATCGAGCAGCTCAAGCAGGCCGTCGCCCTCGATCCCGATTTCGCCCTGGCCCACGTCGAGCTGGGGGCTAAGTACTACATCAACGGAAGTCGGGCCGAGGGCGAGGTCCATTTCCAGAAGGCCCTCGGGCTCATCGACCGGCAGACGGCCCGCGAACAGCTGTGGATCCGGGCCCTGGTCGAGGACTGGCGCGGGAACAGGGAGGAAGGCATCCGCAACTACCGGGCCTATCTCGCCGAGTACCCCGACGACAGCACGGCCTGGTTCCGGCTGGGCTACGCGCACATGATGTCGAGCCAGCCGGAAGCGGCCATCGAATGCTTCCAACGGGTCGTGGCGCTCGACAGCGGGTCGGCCGACGCCCACATCAACCTGGCGTCGAGCTACAGCATGCTCGACAAGCGGGACGAGGCCCTGGACCACTATCAAAAGGCGTTTGCCCTGAATCCGGAGCTCGATACGGAGAGATTCGTCAACAACGAATACGGCTATCTGCTCGTCCGGATGGGCCGGACCGAGGAGGCCGAGGCCGTCTTCCGGAAGATGATCGCCCAGCCCGAGACCTGGAAGAAGCCCCGGGGCTACCGCTCGCTGGGGCTGCTGCAGATGTACCGGGGCCGGTACGAGGAGGCCTTGGGCGCACTCGAAGAGGCGGTCGGCCTGAACCGGTCCCTCAAGGCGGGCTTGAGCGAGTTCCGCGACCGTCTGTTCCTGGCCATCGCCCTGAGCCGCATGGGGCGGCGGGAGGCCTTGGAGAAGCAGCTGGCGGCCATCGAGGCCATCCGGGCGGGGATGAAGATCGAACCCAGCTTCCTGGCCAAGCTGGGGACGTTTTACGCGAGGTCGGGCCGGGTGAGAGAGGCCGAGCGGGTCTTCGCCGACCTGAAGGCCGCCACGGGGGACCTCCTGGCCGTCTCCGGGATCGGCCGGAGCTCGCAGAGCGACCAGGCGTCATTCCACCGCCTCAAGGGCGAGATCGAGCTGGCCCGCGGGCAGTACGAAGAGGCCGCGGCGTCGTTCACGATGACCGCCAACCTGCGCGAGGTGATGCTCGAGGACGCGCTGGCCCTGACCTACGCGAGAAGCGGCGACATCGACAGGGCCATCGAGAAGTACGAGGAGTTCCTGGGCACGGACGTGCTGGGGTACGAGGCCCAGGAGCTGTGGATCCTGGCCCATTACGAGCTCGCGCGGTTGTACGAGGCGCGCGCGGGCAAGGGGGTCGGTGACCAAGCCCGGGCCGACGCGGAAGCGGCCGAGAAATACCGCCGCCGCTTTCGCGAGCTCTGGCCCCTGACCTGCCTTGGCTGCTGGAAGTGACTGATAAATAATTAGATAGGCTGTTTTACCCCCCTGCTTTTCGGCCTTAATCGCGTTTTTTTGCCCTGTTTTGCGATCCCAACCGGTTACTTGCCTTGGCTGCTAGGACAAAATCAAAATAAATAAATTGAGAATTGTTCACTCACAAAGCGCCTTTACCCGGCCGGCGATCTCATCAACGAATTCCTGAGCGCTCACCAGGGATCTTTCCGCTTCCGTCTGAGTGACGGTCTTTTCGGACTCATATATGAACCCGTGCCTTTTGGCCCGCATTTGATTGAATCTGGTAGCCAGTCTGCCGAATTCGCCGCCGAGCACCATTGCGGAGAACTCCACGACGGTCTTATGCTGGTCTCTCCCCTTGGCCCTATATCCGTAGGATAACAGGAGGGCCCGTGCGGCCCGAAGCATAGCGTGGTAAGCGATCGTGAAAGCCCACTCTTCATCGATCGACAGGTTCGCCCTGGATGTCAATAGGTCGTGCCTTGCTCTTTTGAGTTGAAGTTGGATACGCTTGTTGTTACGGCTGATCTTTTCTATCAGCCCCAGGCGTTCAAGCCGTTTTAGATCCAATTTTTTCCCCGGCCACCCAGATCTTTTTTCCGGCTCGTATCGCTTCAATAAAATCGTCGCCGGCGGCGGCCTTGGCTTCGTATTCGTTCCTGTCATAGATGACGTAATTGATGGTCCGGCCGAATGTCTTCTCCAGGCGGACTAGAACTCGATCCAGCGTATCCAGATCGGCATCGCCGACGATCAGAAGATCCAAGTCGCTGTCGGCATTCTCGGTCTCCTTCGCGAAGGACCCATAGACAAAGGCAAAATCGATGCCCTTGACGGGTTCAAGCGCCGCCCTGATTTGCCCTATGATCCCGCTCGTTTTCAGAACGAGGCCTTTCAACTCGGGGCCGAAAGCGCACCTGTTGTTCACCTGGAAGCGTTTAAGGTTGCCCTCTTTGGATGACACGAGAATACCCAGATCCTCGAGCTTGGCCAATTCTTTGCTGAGATTGGAAGGGTCATCTTCAAGTATGGAGGCCAACTGACGAACGGAAAAGGATTCGCCTGTATGGGCGAAAAGCCAGCCCAAAAGACGGGCCCGGGTCCTCGAGCCGAAGAGCTTCTCAAGCGGTTTGCTCATTGCTGTGGTAAATTTTACCACAATTGTGGTATTTTTCACCACATTTTTCTCATTCACATTAATAGAGACGTCTATCTCGCCACTAATTTCTCACATTATGCCTTGGCTGCTGGAAGTGACTGATATATAAAAAGATAAGCCTTTTTACCCCCCCCGTTTTCAGGCCTTAAACGCGTTTTTTAGCCCTGTTTTGGGTGATCTCGAACTATATCCCCCTCCCCTTTCCGCGACGACTCCCCAAGCAAGAGAGACGGGAACCGCCAACGCCCTTCAGGTGGCCTGCGTTATCCGGAACGGCCTGAAGCTCATGACGCGTGCCACCCGACTCAGGCCCTGCCGGGCTAGAGGGAGGAAGTCAAACCTGGAGAACGTCGAGGCCGGCCGCCGCGGCCGCCGCCAGCTGCCGTCTGTCCGAGGATACAAAGCGGTCGGCGCGCCATTCGATCGCGCCCGCGAGATGAAGGGCATCCAGAGTGCGCAGTAAGTGCCGTTCGAGCAACTCGATGGCCAAGCTCACGACGGGGGCTGTGACCTCGCGGATCGAGAGGTCTTCCAGATCCTCGAAGAGAGCCGTTTTCGCCAGGTCGTATTGAGTGGCCGAAAGCAAGCCCTGCCGACGGAGGCGGCTGAGGGCGGAAACGATCTCGGCCGGACCGACCAGGCTGACGGCGGCCTCGGTCGCGCCAGCCAGGGCCTCCTCCACCTTCTCGCTTCCCCGCTCTTTGATATATCTTTTAGCCAGGCTCGAGGAATCGAAGAATATCTTCATCTTTCGCCGCGCTTTCTCTCTCTCAGGATCTCGCGGCTGAGGGACACACCTTCCGCCTCGAGCAGGATCCCCGGGCGCTTCCATGAAAGGCGAGCGTTCGCGGGCCGGACCGGAACGACCTCGGCGATGGGTTTGCCGTGGCGAAGCACCCGGATCGTCTCGCCTTGCTCGACCGAGTTGAATAGGGTGGCGGCGTTGCGCCGAAACTCCGTGAATGAGACTTGTTTCATGGCTTGCTCCCGGATCCGCGGGCCTGAAGGGGCGCCGCGAATCTGTACACTATTGTACATTTTAACGACCTCCTTGTCAAGTTCCGGCCACCGTGCGGCGGAGAGGGGCGTTCGCGCGCGGGGCGGGTTTCTCAAAATCCCAGGCGATCCCTGGTAGATAGACGCTCGCGGGGCCTGCTATTTCTCGTGAAACCAGTGAGAATAATGCTCTCTATTCCGCGTCTATATGATTAGAAGGCATAGAGACCGGCAGAAAAGGCCGGCTTGACATGATATCACCTTGCTGATATATATCAGGCGAGGTGACGAGGATGGCACGCATGACCCGGACGATCATCTCGCTGCCCGAGGACGAGAAGCGCTGGCTGGAGAGCTACGGCCGGCGCCACAAGATCTCGAGCGCCGAGGTCGTTCGCCGAGCGATCGGCGAGTTCCGCCGCCAAAGAACCGACAAGAGCCTGAATATTGTCCTCCGCGAAACGGCCGGAGCCTGGAAGTCGATCAAAGGGGACAGCCGGGAATACGTCGATGCCCTTCGGCGGGAGTGGGATCGAAAGCCGTGAAACCCGTTTATCTACTGGATTCCGTCATCCTCATCGACCACCTGCGCGGCATCGAGCCGGCGACGAAGTGGCTGAACAAGCTCCGCGAGGGCGAAGCCGTTCTTTCCGTCATTACGAGGGCCGAGGTCCTCAGCGGCGGGACGGAGGACGAGCAGGCGGCCGCCTTCGAGCTCTGCGGGCAGTTCGAGTGCCTGGCGCTTACGGAGAGCGACGCGACCAAGGCCGCCCGGCTGCGAAGGGAATCCGGCTGGAGGCTGCCGGACGCGCTCCAGGCGGCCTGCGCTGTGAGGAACGGCTTGAAACTCGTAACGCGCGACACGCGGGCCTTCGATTCGAAGGCGCACGGGTTCGTGCTCATCCCCTATTCTGCTTTGGCTGCTGGAAGTGACTGATAAATAATCAAATGGGGCGTTTGACCCCCCTGTTTTCAGGCCTTAAACGCGTTTTTTGCCCAGGAAATGCGCCGGTTTCGCTCCGCCGCGTTCACCACATCTTGAGCGGCGAGACCGCGGCGATCCGCTCAAAGTCGCTGTCATTGTGAAGAAGCCGAAGATCGTACTCGATCGCGGTTTGCGCGATCAGACAATCGATCGAGCTGCCCACGGACAACCCTTTCCTTCGCAACGCGACATAGAGCCTGGCGGCTGACGCATACGAGCCGGGGCCGTCCTTCGGCTCGTAGATCTCCTGGCTTCCAAGATACTCGCGGAGCTTCGCGAAATCCCGCTCCGTCGCCGCGCCCTGGAGGACCTCGAGGAAGGTGATGGACGCGATCCCGAAGGGCACGCCCCGGTCGAGGACCTCCTCGAAGCGCCTCGCCCCAAGAGTGTCGCGCCCCTCCAGAAAGTCGATTAACACCGAGGCATCGACCAGGATCACCGGGGCCTCAGTCTCTTGGGATCATAGCCTTCGGCGAAGCGGACCTTGCCTTTGAGCTCTCGAAGGTCCTTTTTCTTGAGGGCCCGGACGTACTCTTCCAGGGCTTTGTTAACGGCTTCCCTCTTCGTTTTCAAGCCCGCCAGGGCCATGGCTTCCTCCACGAGACGATCGTCGATGACGATATTTGTTCTCATTTTATACACCCTATATGGTGTATAATAATGTGTACATCCAAAAATGTCAAGCCCGACGACCATCGACGGGCCCTCCCTGTCGCGCTCTCACGCTCTCGCGCTCTCGCTGTCTCGACCTCTCACCTCCCAGATACTAATAGACGCGCCCCGGCCCCAGATCATCTCACTCATCCCAGCGGACCCGTGCGCACCCGTTCCGTTACCGCAGCCAGTCGGAGTTGCGCTTGAAGTTGATGGCGGCGAACCTCCCGCGGTAGGGGCGGCGGATCTTCAGGTGGTCGAAATCCCCGTCGTGGGGCTCCTCGTACACGTTGAGCAGGGGCGCCGAGCCCGGGTAATGGATGTTGCCGGCCCCGGCCCGGCCGAACAGCTCCAGCGCCCGCAGGATCTCGGCATCGGGGACGGCGACGACGACCGTCTGTAGCAGCCGTCGGGCCGTGCCCAGGGTGGCCGCCGCCGCCTCGAGCCCTTCGGCCGGCATGACCTGGACGTACCGGTAGGCCTCGTCGGGGAACCAGAACACGCTCCGGTGGCCGACGCGCACGAATGACGACCCGTCGGGCGCCGCCAGGACATCGGGCGAACCGAGATAGATCCGCTTCAGGCTCCGCCCGATCCTTTCCAGGGCGGGATTGACCGGCGACACGGAGGCCGCGAAGCGGGCCAGGGCCTCGGCTAGGCGCTCGGCGAAAGCCCGGTGGTCGCCCTGGACGTAGATGTTCTTGGGACTGTAGCAGGCGCACCCGTCGAAGGCCGAGATGTCGCGCACCAGCCCCTCGAGGACCCGCTCGCTGAGAGCCGGAGAGGCGACGAAAGGCCGCGCGATGTACGCGGCGCCGACCTTGTGACCGTGCCCGAGGACCACGGCGCGGCGCGGCCCGAGGCGCTTGGAGCGGCTCTCGATGTCGCGGACGGTGGCGTCAGCGCCCAGGACGTTGACGGTCTCCGAAGCGGCCAACACGACGTCCTCGACGGCCACCTCCCCTCCCCGCCAGTACCCGCAGGCCATGGTCGCCCGGATCTCGGGGGCCAGGGCCGCCATCTTCGAAAGATAGATCATCGGGAAGACGGCCGAGGTCGACGGCAGCTTGATGAGCTGGGCCGCTCCCCCGGCTTCCAGCGGCAGCCCGATGCGGGTCAGGATGGCCGTGTACCCGGCCACGTTGCCGGAGACGAAATGGCTGACGAGCCCGGGATCGCGGGGCCGTCCCAGGCGGCGGACGGGGAAACGCCCGGCCCCGAACGCCCGCAGATAGCCGAACGCGGTCTCGACGGGCCCCCGCGCCCGGAGGGCCTCCGCCGGGAACCGCCCGACGAGGCCCCGGTCGTAGGCCACAAGCGGGCCGAAGATGCCCAGGCCGTAGCGCACGATGTCGTGCCGCGAGAAGCCGTCGACCCGGTGGATGAGATCGGCCGCCGCCCGCGCCTCGCCCCCCTCCGGATCGGCGAAGACCGCGTCGAGGCGGTCCATCGAGGCCTGGATGTCGGCCGGCGTTAGCTCGGCGAAGACCTCGGCGGCCCGCCGGCGCACGCGCCGAATGATGTCCGGCACAGCGGCCGCCTCGAACAGCGGGAATCGCAACGCGACGCCCCCGGCGGTCTCGGTCTTGGCGGCCTTGACGTAGGGATCGCTGAAGACGATCTCATGCATGGGCGATCTCCGCGGCTTTGAACGCGCAGCCGGCCTCGGCGCCCGGCGCGTCGGCCCCGGCGGCCCGGGCGACCCGGGTAAAGGCCTCGACCCGGCCGTCGTCGGCGCGGACGCTGACGATCTCGGCCTCGTCGAACTGCAGGACGCTCGTGACGGCGGCCGCGGGCCGGCCCGAAGCGCAGGGGGCGATGACCTTGATGAGTCCGCGGCCCGACCGCAGCGGGGCCTCGGTCTCGGGGTCGACGACATAGACCCGGCAGTCGGGGCCGGGCCGGAAGAGGAAGTCGTCCAGCCCGGGCTCCCACAGGCCCTCGATCATGGCCGGCGTCTCGGTGAAGCTGTAGATGTCCTTGACGCGCGCCGACAGGGTGCGGACGTCGAGCCCGAAGACGGCGGCGATGCGGGCGACGAAGGCCGGCTTGTCTATCCTCTCGCCGCGGATCGAGCCCTTGGCCCCCGAATACCCCCCGCCGCTGAAGGCCACGAAGCCCTTGTCGCCGAGCGAGAACTCCCCTTCCCGGAACTCGTCGAGGTAGGGGCGAAGGAGCAGGGTCAGCCCGCCGAGCGATAGGCCGTACCCGCGGCTTTCGGCATCGCGGACGATCGAGGCCAGGCCGGCGGCGGGCATCTTGCGGATCGCCGCCGGCCGCCCCAGGGCGCGGTTGAGGAGCGTGCGGGGAAGGTCGACGTCGACCGTGACGATCGTCCGGTCGTAGCGGGCCACGCTGCCCTCGAGGCCCAGGAGCATCCGGAGCGCGGCCCGCCGGCCTTTGAGGGCGGCCTTCTTCGACAGGGCCCGGAGGATGCGGATCGACGGGGCGAAGGCCACCCCGACCGAGACGCCCGGGAAGCCGAAGGCCCGCCCGTAGCGCGACGTGACGTCGGCCAGCTCCTCGGGGCTGGTGTAGACGTAGCTCGGGTCGCCCGAGGTGCTGCTCGAGACCTGGAAGACGCCTGGGCCGGCCAGGTCGTTGAGCTCGTCGACAAGCCCTTTGGAAAGCTTGAAGGCCGGCGCGGCCACGGCCGGCAGGCGGTGGTAGGCGCGGTCGGCGATGACCGCCTTGAGGTCGGCGAGGGCCAGGCCCCGGGCGGCGCAGAGGTGCTTGTAATAGCCGAAACGCCCCCATTGATGCTCGACGCTGGCGCGGACGAGGTCCTCGAAGGCGGGCTCGGGGAGCGTGACGTTCATCGCGGCCTCCTTCGCCCCCAATATGGCCTCGTTCCCGGCGCGACTTGTCAAGACAATGTCAAGAACGGGTCAAATCTTCACTTATTCAGAGAGATCTCGCCCGGCGGCGCTCGAACGGCGATGGAAGGTCCGTTCCCCTGAGCCGCGCTGAGCGGCCCCGAGGGGCACTTGACCGGTGTCCCGGTAATCCATAAAATAGACGACACTAAAACAAAGGAAAGATGCGGCGGACCATGGCGGGAAACGGCGAGCGGAATGAGCGGAACGGGAGGCCGAGCGGGGCCCCGAACGGGACCTCGAACGGGCTGGCCGCCGCGACCAACGGAGGCCCCGCCAATCGCCTGTCCTCGTGGAAAGAGATCGCCGCCTACCTGGACTGCGACGAGCGGACGTGCCTGCGCTGGGAGCGGAGCTTCGGCCTGCCCGTCCACCGCCTCGAAGGGGCCAAGAAATCGAGGGTCTACGCCTTCCGCGACGAGATCGACCGCTGGCAGCTCGAGAGAAGCTCGCTGGTCAACGCCCGGGCCGAAAGGGCCGGAGACGACCGCCGGAGCGGCGGCCCGTGGGGCAACGGCCGGGAAAGCGCCAGGGATGGCCGGCGCCAAGCCCTCAGGCGGCCCCGGAACGTCGCCGTGCTATCGGTCGCGACCCTCATCATCCTGGCCGCCGTGATCTTCACGGCCATGAGCCTTCTCGTGCCGCGAGAGCCGGCGGGTTTCCGGATCGAGGGCTCCTCGCTCATCGTCTTGAACGCCAAGGGCCGGGAGCTTTGGAGGCACGACACGGGCTCCCACAACTTGGCCCACGAAAGATACCGCTCGGCCAGACCTCAAGAAAGGTGGTATTGGGAGGACAGGGACCTCGTCCTGCCGCACCTCATCATCGACGACCTCGATGGCGACGGCCGTGTCGAGACGCTTTTCAACGCCTGGCTCAACGAAGGCAACTCTCTTGGGGACCTGGCATGCTTCAGCCACCGGGGCAAGGAGCTTTGGCGGTTCAGGCCGGGCCGCCCTCTCGAGTTCGGCGCGACGAGGTTCTCGGGCGATTTCACGGTCCGCGGATTCGACGCCGTCGACATCGACGGGGACGGCCGGAAAGAGATCCTGGTCATCGCCCATCAGTTGAACCGGTTCCCGACTCGCTTCAGCGTGCTCGACACCGAAGGCCAGGTCATCGGCGACTACTGGAACTCGGGGCAGCTGGCCGACTTCCTGGTGGTCGACCTCGACGGCGACGGAAAGAACGAGCTCCTGACCTTCGGCACGAACAACGAATACGGCGATGGGGTCATCATCGCTTTCGATCCGGCCCTGATGAGCGGCTGCTCGCCCCAGTCGGACGATCGATACCGGTGGAAGGACATGGATCCGGGGACCGAGCTTCACTACATCCGCCTCCCCCGGGCGGACGCCGAGCTGGCGATCGAGTATTTTCCGCTGGAGAGCGTCATCCTCGGCCGAGTCTCGAGCTCCGGGACCCTTTCGTTCTGGCCGGGGCGCAGCGGCCTCGAATTCGTATTCGACCGGCCGCTGGCCCCCATCGAGGTCCGCAGCAGCCACGGATTTCAGGTCATACACGAGAAGGCCCGGCAGGCCGGCAAGATCGTGAGCGTCGTCGACGCCGCCTACTTCGAGGACCTCCGCCGCCGCGTCCTCGGCTGGGACAGAGCGTCCGGCAGCTGGCGCCCTCTGGCCTCCTGGGATGCTTTGGCTGCTGCATCTCGTTGATAAAAAAATAAATAACAGCAAAACAGGGCCCGCTCTATAGCTTAAACAGGAGCATTTTGCCCGCATTATTGGCCTTTTCCCATATCCTCCGCTTCAGCCAAGCGCCCGATCCAATACGTGGAAGTTGGCCCCCTGATCCTCGTTCACCCTCTTGATGGGGGGGGAAATCGTGGCACGCGGTGGGTAATAAAGCGAAGTCGTCGGCAACGGCCTTGACGCCGGGCGCCGCGCCCCCCATCTTTGAGGTGGGGAGTGAGAGATGGTCGGACGAGGGGGCCCGGCCCGCGCGGGCGCAGGATCGGTTGAGGCCGTTCTCCCGCTCCCCCGCATCGCTTCAGCTTTTCTGGTTCTCTTAGCCTTTTTCGGGTCCTTTGTTCCCGCTTCGCCGGCCGCTCCCGCCCCCGCCGCCGCTCCGCGCCCCCCCGTCCGGTCGATCGCCGTCAAGGCCATCGCCGACTCGCGCTTAAGCGTCAACGAGATCTGGAAGGTCGACATCAGCTACCAATTGCGGGAGGTCAGTCAACACCTCCGCGGGGACATCGGGGTCAAGTTCAAGATCACGTCCTTCGAGTACTGGGACGCCGATCCGTGCGGCGGATCGCTGCTTTCGCTCCTGCCCGGCCTGCGGGCCCGCGTGTCGGGGGCCGCCCGCGGCGACGCCGATATCGTCATCGGCGTGGTCCCCGAAGGGCCGGAGGGGCCGGTCGATCCGGGCATCGCCGACTACCTCAACGGCATCGTCGTCGTCAAGTATCTCAGGAATAAGGCCGGCATCTGCTATGTGCTGCTCCACGAGATCTGCCATTTGTTCGGGGCCGTCGACCTCCAAGAGAGCGGCTCGGTGATGAGCCTCGAACGCCCGGCGTTCCGCATCGACCCGTTCACGCGGGCCATCATGCAAGCCAACCGCGAGCGCTGCTTCCGTCCCGAGGAGCTTCCCCTGTCCATGGACCGCCTCGACGAGGCCATCGCCCTCTACAGCGAGCGCCGGGCCCTCGGACTGGGGGAGATCGAGCTCGGCATCTGCCTCTATCATCTGGAAGCCATGCGCGCCCGTTTGCGAGCCGCGGCCGGCCGGCGCTGAATCTAAATAAAGATAGGCCCCGGCGCGATCGATCTTCGCGGACCCGCCCCTTGTCAGCGGTTGAGGTCGTTGACGAGGAGGCGCAGGGTGCCGAGGTCGCGGCGGTTGAAGTCCATCGTCAAGCGCGTCAATCCCGGATGCCGCCCCATCTCGCCGTCGACCGGCCCGGGGTGCTGCTCGATGCGCCCGCCCGTGAGGATCGGCGCGTACACGTCGTTGAGCCGCTCGAGCTCCTCGGCCCCGAGCGGCGCGCTGATCCGCAGGACGAGGGTCGGTCCCACGTAGCGCATCGAGTGGTAGCGCCGGTAGAAGCCGACGACCTCCTCGACGGCCTCATCGATACTGTCCGTGACCATGAACAGGTTCATGTCGTCGGGGCTGATCATCCCCGTGTGCAGGAGCTCGGCCTTGATGTAGGTCCGCCAGTGCTGCCAGTACGTGCCGCCCGGCGCGTCGACCATGACGATGGGCACGAGCGTGTTCTTGCCGGTCTGGACCATGGTCAGCGACTCGAAGCCCTCGTCCTGGGTCCCGAACCCGCCCGGGAACAGGACGATGGCCGAGGCCTCCTTGAGGAACAGGATCTTGCGCGTGAAGAAGTACTTGAAGTTGACGAGCTTGGGATCGGCGGCCATGACCGGGTTGGTCGCCTGCTCGAAGGGCAGCCGGATGGCGACCCCGAAGCTGGCCTCGGGACCGGCGCCGGCGTGACCGGCGGCCATGATGCCCGGCCCGGCCCCCGTGATGACCATCCACTTCCGCTCGCGCATCTTGCGGGCGAACGCGTCGGCGTGGATGTATTCGGGGTGCTCGCAGGGAGTGCGGCTCGAGCCGAAGATCGAGACCTTGCGGATGTCGGAGAACGGGGCGAAGACCTTGAACGCGTAGCGCAGCTCCTTTATGGCCGAAGCGATCATCTTCAGCTCGCCGCGCCCGGCCTCGTCGCGGGCCAGCCGGGTGATGGTGATCATCATGTCGGCCAGCAGGTCGCGGTCCGGAGTGTCGGCGAACCGGTCGATGAAGCGGGCGATGCCGCGGTCGCGCTCGAGGGCCCAGCTCGAGACCGCGGCCCGGACGGGCTGCTCGGGAGTGCGGGGCCGGACCGTGCCCGTGGTCCGCTCGGGCTTTCGGAGGGCCTCGTCCTCGCCGCCGACGGCCGGCGGCATGGGGCGCGGCGAGGGCCCGGTCTCGGGGTTGCCCGCCGGCGCGGACCGCGCGTCCCTCTTCTGGCCATTTTTACCGCGAGGTGCGGGCCGTCCGCGGCGGCCATCCCCCGGCGCGCGGCGCGGATTCAAATGAAGCGGCTTCTTCGGCATGGATGTTCGCCTCTCCTCGCATTCTAGCATGAACGGGGCCGGGCCGAAATTGGGAAATAGGTATTGTGTCCCCCATTTAAAAGTGATACCCTCCCCCATCGCCATGGATATCAGCGGCGACCAGCTCACCCGGTTGATGATCGACATCGCCTGGCTGAGCCTCCTCCTTCTCACCGGCAAGTACCTGCGGACCAAGATCCGCCTCTTCCAGCGCCTCTTCCTGCCGGCCTCGATCATCGCCGGTTTCATCGGGCTCGTCCTCGGGCCTTACATCGCCGGGCGCCACCTGTTCACGGTCATCCCGGCCTCGATGATGGAGTCGTGGGCGCTCTACCCGGGACGGCTCATCAACGTCGTCTTCGCCTGCCTGTTCCTCGGCTTTACCGTGCCCTCGCTCAAGTCCATCTGGCGCGAGGGCGGCCCCCAGCTCTGCTACGGCTGGATGGTCGGCATGGGCCAGTACATGGTCGGCGTCGGCGTGACGGTCCTGCTCCTCAAGCCGCTCTTCGGCGTGCCCGACTTCTTCGGCTGCCTCCTTGAGATCGGCTTCTCGGGCGGGCACGGCACGGCCGCCGGCATGGCCGAGGCTTTCGCCGACATCGGCTTCCCGGCCGGCTCCGACCTCGGGCTGATGTCGGCCACGGTCGGCATCATCTGCGCCGTCGTGTTCGGCATGGCCATGGTCAATATGGCCGCCCGCCGCGGCTACACCAAGGTCATCAAGTCGCCCAAGGAGCTCAGCCGCGAGGAGATCCGCGGGCTCATCCCCCGCGGCGACCGGCCGGCCGGCTCGTTCCACACCGTCTCGCCCAACGCCCTCGAGCCGCTGGCCTTCCATGCGGCGTTCGTCGGGGTGGCCATCCTCATCGGGTGGTACCTGCTGAGCCTCATCAAGACGCTGAGCGCCGACATGAAGCCCAACCTGTTCGAGAGCTTCCCCCTGTTCCCGCTGGCCATGGTCGGCGGGCTGCTCATCCAGATCGTCGCCGGACGGACGGGCTTGGCCGAGTACTTCGACCGGGCGACCTTCGACCGCATCCTGGGGACGGCCCTCGATTTCCTGGTCATCTCGGCCATCGCCTCGATCAAGCTCGACGTCTTCCTCTCGTATTTTTGGCCGTTCGCCATCCTGATGGTCGTCGGGCTGGCCTGGATCATCTTCGCGACCTGGTTCCTGGCGCCGCGCATGCTGCCGGACGCCTGGTTCGAGCGGGGCATCACCGAGTACGGGATGCAGACCGGGGTGACGGCCATCGGCCTGCTGCTGCTGCGGGTGGCCGACCCGAACTTCCGGACGCCGGCGGCCAAGTCGTTCGGCTTCAAGCAGATCCTCTACGAGCCCATGCTCGGGGGCGGGTTCATCACCGCGGCGGCGCCCATCCTGATCTTCAACTACGGCGTCGAGGAGTCGCTGCTCGTCGGGGCCGCCAGCATCCTCTTCTTCCTGGCCATCGCCTTCTTCAACCGCTGGTTCCACCCTCGGGATCGGGGTCGGACCTCAGCATCTTCTTAACTATCAAGGCTTTAACCCCATTTTTCAGATCCGCTTATTGATTTAAATTGATGTTTTTAGGGTCAAAAACGCACATCATTGGGGTCGGATATCATTGGGGTCGGACCTCAGCATCTTCTTAACTATCAAAGCTTTAACCCCATTTCTGAGGTCCGCTTATTGATTTAAATTGATGTTTTTGGGGTCAAAAATGCACGCCGGCGCTAAGGGCCATCACTCCGATCAAGCTGGGCCGGGCCCATTTCAGGCGAGGGCGTCGATCTCCTTGACCTTGCGCGCCAGCCGCACGGCCGAGATGGGATGGGCCGTGCGGATCTCGGGCGCGAACAGCGACAGCTTGAACTCCTCGATCATCCAACGCAGCTCGTCGACGGCCGCCGCCCGGGCCTCCCTTTCCGCGGGCATGACACCCATTCCCTTCTTTCGAGGGCCGGTCTCCAGCCGCGCGAGCTCGAACGCGTAAGGCTCGACCTGGGCCGCCTTGGCCCGGTCCTTTTCGGGATCGACGCGGGCCCGCTCGAGTCGGATCTTGAGGCCTTCGAGATAGCGAGGCAGGCGCAGCAGCCGCTCGAGAGAGTAGGCCTCGAGAAAATCCGCAGGCACAAGGCGCTCGAGATCGCCCTCGATCCGTTCGAGGTATTCCGGCACGGTCCGCTCCTTAAAGCGGTCAAGATCGCGCATATCGAGCGACCGGGCGCTCCTGCGGGCCGCGGCGGCGCCCGGCTCCCCCTTCGTCGCACGGCTCCCGGCGTCGAGGGCCGAGCCCACGGCATGCCTGCCCGCGAGGATCTTGAGGGCCGCCTGGGTCAGCGCGTGCCCTTTGTCGAAAAGCGTCCGCCCGATCTCGCCTTCGTAGGCCCGGAACTCGGCCTCCGTGCGGATGGACCGCTCGAAGGTCTCCCGCGCCAGGGTCTCCTCGATGGCCCGCTCGACCGCCTCCCTCCCGCCGAACGGACGCGCGGCCGCCTCGTACTCGGCCGGGATCTTGTGATAGCGCCGGACGAAGGCCAGCTCCTTGCCGAACTTCTTCATCAGCAGGAATCGAACGCCCTTCTTGTGTTCCGTCTCAGCCTCCTCCCGGGTCGGGAAAAGACGGATGTTAACCGTCGTTGCCGTGCTCCCTGTCTTCCCGGTCTCCCCCCCGGGCGTTAATTGGGAAATAGGTATCATGTCCCCCATTTTGGCGGGTGTTAATTGGGAAATAGGTATCATGTCCCCCATTTGGAGGGCGGGGTAAGCGGCGAGCGACGTCCCGACCGCGACCTTCTCGGGCAGATCGCCGAAGGTCCAATCCTCGATGCCGTCCCGCTCCCACGCCCGGCACGCCGCCCGCCACGCCGGCGACTCGATCTTCGACGGCGCCGCATCGGCCGCCCCGACCTTCTTGCGCAGCAGCTCGACGTCGCGCCCGGCGTCGATCGTCCGCCCCGTCGCCGGATCGATCACGGCCAGCCGCATCCGCAGATAGCGCGGCACGTCGGCCAGGGCCCACTCACGGGCCGGGATGTCGACGCCGAACCGCCGCCTCACGAAATCGGCCACGGCCTTGGCGAGCGGGACCTCCTCGGGCGCCCGCGGCATCTCGGCGGCGATCGTCGCCGCCTTCTCGGCGACCGGCACGAGGAGCCGGCGGTAGCGCTTGGGCAGGCCCTTGATGAGGGCGGTGATCTTGTCCTGGTACTGGCCGGGCACCCCCCACTCGAGCCTCCCCGGCGGGATGGCCGGCAGCTCCGCGACCGGGACGTTGAGCGTCACCCCGTCGTCCTCCTCGCCCGGCGCGAACCGGTACACGGCGCGGAAGGGCCGCCCCGCGACCTCGACCGTGTCGGGGAACGAGGCGACCACGGCCGCGTCGGGCCTGTCGCCTGCGAGGGTCTCCTCGTCGAGCCGCAGGAACGCGTCGTCGCCGCCGCGGTCGCGCAGCAGCTTCCGCAGGCCGGCGACGCTGTGGATGCCCGGCAGCCGCTCCGAATAGAACTTGGCGATCCGGGCCGCCGGGACCATCAGGTCGCGCCGCCGCAGCTTCTCCTCCAGGGCCTCGATGCGCTTCTGGAGGGCCAGGTTGTGGAGCAGGAAGACGGGCGGGTCGTCCATCTCCCCTTCGACCAGGGCCGACATGACGAAGATCTCGTGGGCCTCGCCCGGATCGACGCGCCCGTACGAGACGCGCCGGTCGCGGACGATCTCCAGCCCGAACAGCGTCACCCGCTCCTTGGCGGTCGCCTCCCCCCGGCCGCGGTCCCAGGCGGGATCGGAATAGGAGCGCTTGCAGAGCGCCCCCCCCAGCGCCTCGAGCCACCCCGGATCGATGCGGGCCGCCGTGCGGGCGAAAAGCCGCGAGGTCCGGACGATCTCCGTGGCCACGATCCACCCGGCCGACTTCTTGAACAGGGCCGAGCCCGGCCAGAGCGTGACCTCACGGTTCTTGGCCGCCGCGTAGACGTTCTTTTCCTTGAGGCAGGCGATGTTCGACAGGAATCCGGCCAGGATCGACCGGTGGACGGCCCCGTAAAGGGCCGGCGACACATCCTCGTGCACCCTCTCCAAGAGGGGGGCCATCCTGGCCCCTCTTCTCCCTCGATTTTCGCGGAGGACCGCGAGGATCTCGTCGTGCAGGTAGACCCACTCGCGCATCCGCGGGAACGACAGGAAGTTGTCGTGGCAGAACTTGCGCTTCTGGGCCGCCGTGCCCAGCTTCTCGAATTCGCCGTGGTAGCGGTTCCAGATGTTGAGCAGGGCGACGAAGTCCGAGTCGGGATGCTTGAAGGCCTCGTGGACGGCGTCCGCCTGGGCGCTCTTGTCGGGCGGCCGCTCCCGCGGATCGCGGATGCTCAAAGCCGCCGCCAGCACGGCCGCCTCCGCCACGCAGCTCTCGTCCAGGGCCTCGATCAGCATCCGCGAGATGCGCGGGTCGAGCGGCATCCGGGCCATCATCCGCCCCTTCTCCGTCAGCACCCAATCCGGGACCGCGAGACTCCTTCCCCTTTTTTCTCCCTCGCCCTCGCCCCCGCCATCGCCCGCTGCGCGCCGCGCCCCCCTTCTAACGGCCCCGAGCTCGACGAGCGTCTCGTAGCCGTCGCGCACCGCTTTGGCCGACGGCCGGTCGATGAACGGGAACTCGAGGGGATGGCCCAGCCCCAGGTCGATCATCCTCAGGATGACCTCGGCCAGGTCCGACCGCAGGATCTCGGGCGGGGTGAACTCGTCGCGCGCCTCGTAGTCGGCCTCCGTGTACAGCCGCACGCACACGCCCTCCCGCACCCGTCCGCTCCGGCCCTTGCGCTGGTCGGCCGAGGCCCGCGAGACCGGGCTGATCGGCAGGCTTTTAACCCTCGTCCCCGGCTGGTAGCGGGCGATACGGGCCACCCCCGTGTCGACGACGTACCGGATCCCCGGGATGGTCAGCGAGGTCTCGGCGACGTTGGTCGCCACGACGATCTTCGGCCCGCTGACCGTATAGACCATCCTCTGGCGCCCGGCCGGCAGCCGCGAGTAGAGCGGCAGGACCGCCGTCGCCGGGAACTTCCGCCCCTCGAGCAGCCGGCAGGTCTCGAGGATGTCCTGCTCGGTCGGCATGAACACCAGGACGTCCCCCGGCACCCGCTCCCGCTTGATCTCGGCGACGGCCGCCACGGCCTGCCCGACGTAGTCCTTGTCCTCGGCCTCCTCGCGCTCGGGCGGCCGGTACTCGACATGGACCGGGTAGAGCCGCCCGCTGACCTCGATGACCGGGGCCCCGCGGAAGGCCGCCGAGAACTTCTCCGTGTCCAGCGTCGCCGAGGTGATGACCAGCTTCAGGTCGCGCCTCTCGTCGAGCAGCCGCCGGGCGATGCCCAGCAGGAAGTCGATGTTCAGCGACCGCTCGTGGGCCTCGTCGATGATGATCGTGCCGTAGTCCCTGAGCAGCCGGTCGCCCTGCGTCTCGGCCAGCAGGATGCCGTCGGTCATGACCTTGATGAGATTCGCCCGCGAGCTGCGGTCCTGGAAGCGGATCTTGTAGCCGACCGTCCGGCCCAGCGGCTCGCCCATCTCCTCGGCGATGCGGTGGGCGATGGTCACGGCCGCCAGCCGCCGCGGCTGGGTGCACCCGACCATCCCGGCCGCCCCCAGCCCGGCCTCCACGCACATCTTCGGGATCTGGGTGCTCTTGCCGCAGCCCGTCTCGCCCGAGATGATGACGACCCTCCGCCGTCCGCCGGCCCGCAGCGCGGCGACGATCTCGTCCTTGCGGGCCGCGATGGGCAGCTCGCGCGGGTAGTTCAAGCGCATCTCGGCATTCCCTCGCCGCTATTCTAGCAAAAAACGGGCGCTTGTCCCCGCCGGCGGGGCTATGCGAAATCAGGCAAGCTCAAGAAGGCCCGGGCCGTGACGATCTTCGCGCCCTGATGCTCTCCGAGCGCCAGCAGGTGCCGGTCCCCGCTGACGACGAAACGCGCCTTCCTCACCGCGGCCGCGTGGAGGAACTTGTCGTCCTCCGGGTCCTCCCGGACGATCGGCCGTTTCCCTCTCCTCGTCCGCACCGCGACCGCGAACGGCAGAACGACCTCTTCGACGAGCGACGTGATCTCCTCCGCCGTCAATCCGAATTTCGGATACGCCAGGACGCGCAGGTATTCCACGAGGATGTCTTTCGAGACGACCGGCACGAACCGCCCCTCGTGCCAAAGCGGAACGAGCCGGCCGACCGGCCCCTCGAACAGCAGGGCCGAGACGAGGACGCTCGTATCGAGGACGGCCCTCATTTTTTTCTGGCCCAAGTGACGGCATCCTTGACATCGCTCTCGGTCAGACCCAGCGACGCGATCTTCTTGCGGACCCTCTCGAGCTCGCTTCCGCCGAGGGGGGTGATCTTGACGGGCTCGAGAACGATCGCACCGTCCTTGACGCCGGCCTTGAAATACTCGACGCCCTCGAATTTCTCCATGACCTTCTTGGGCAGCGTGATCTGGTTCTTGTAGGTCCTTTTGCAGAGCATATCCTCCTCCTCTTTCTCATGATAACCCCTGGGAAGGAATCTGTCAAGTAATGGAGCATTACTTGCCGGCCCAAGCGGATGTTGACGAGTCCGTCTGTCCCGATTAGATTAGTAAGTAGATGGCCAAGAGACGCCGCCTCCGAAGGATTCTTATCATCCTGGGTGCGCCGCTCGTGCTGGCCCTAATCGTCATCCTGCTGGCCAACACAGCCCCCGTCAGGCGCCGGCTGCTGGCCTTGGCCGACGGCAAGCTGCGCGCCGAGCTGGGCCTGTCCCTCGAGGCGGGCGGCTCCTCGCTCAGCCTGACCCGGCTGGCCGCGACGCTCCGCGACGTGAGGGTGTCGCCGGCCGAGCCGGGAACGGGACCGCTCCGCGTCCTGACGGCCTCCGAGATCCACGTCAACCTGGGCTGGTCGACCGTCTTCGGGGGCGGCCTGCGCGTCCAGGAGGTCCGCATCGTCCGCCCCCGCCTCGAGGCCCTCCCGCCGGGCGAAGGCCCGCCGCCCTCGGCCGGGCCGCACACCCGTCCCGCCGACGCTCCCGCCGAGGCCTCCGCCGGTCCCGTCGAGCCGTTCACGTTCGAGATCGAACGCTTCACGCTCATCGACGGGGCCGTGACCGTCGGCGGACCGGCCCGGTCCCTGGCCCTCAGCCTCGACGCCATCCGCCTCGATCTCCGGCTCGTCGGCGAAGGCCCCGACCACCGCGCCACGCTGCGCACGAGCGGAGGCCGCCTGGCCCTCGACGGCCCGCCGCTCGAGATCCGCTCGCTCGAGGCCGACCTGGTGCTCGACCCCGAGCACGTCGACGTCGAGCGCATCCTGCTGGCCACCCCGCTCTCCCGGCTTGCGATCAAGGGCCGGGTCGCCGACTACCAGCGCTCGCCCTCGTTCGACGCCTCGCTCGCGGCCTCCCTGTCCCTCGAGGAAGCCTCCTCTCTCGTCGCCCCGCTGCCGGCCGCGGCCGGCTCGCTGGAGATCGACGGGACCTTCAAAGGGACCCCGGCCTCCGCCGCCGCGACCGTCGATCTTCGCGCCGATCCCGTGCTCATCGACGGCTTTCCCGAGGCCGCCCTGCGCCTGTCGGCCGAAAGCGACCTCCGCGCCCTTACGATCAAGGAGCTCTCCATCGGGTCCTCGACCGCCGGCTTGCGCGCCTCGGGCCTCGTCCGCCTGCCCGGCGTCGAGGGAGAGTCGAGCCTTGACCTCGCCTGGTCCGGGCTGGACGCCGCCCTCCTCTCGCGCTTCATCGCCGGGATGCCGCCGCTCGACACCGTCACGCGCGGCGAGGTCACGGCCGCCTGGCGCGACCACCGGCTCGACACGCTGCGGGCCTCGGGACAGGCGGCTTTCCTGTCCTCCGACCGGAGAACCGAGACCGCCGCCGGCGTGCCCGACGCGTCCGCGCCTATCTCCGCCGCGAAGGCCTCTCCCCTGCCCCTCGACGGCGACCTCGAGTTCACGGCCTCGGGCGACGGGCTCGACATCGCCCGGGCCGACCTGCGCGCCGCCGGGGCGGCCCTCGCGCTCTTAGGGCGCATGGGCTGGGACGGAGCCCTCGATGGCCGCCTCGAGGCCTCGGTCCCCGACATCGCAGCCACCGTCCGCGAGGCGGCCGTCCTGACCGGCCCCCTCGACGACCTCGCCGGTCTTTCCGGCGAGGCCCGCCTCGACGGCACGATCGAAGGGACGACGGGCGCGCCGATCCTTCAGGCAAAATTGGCCGCCTCCAAGCTCGCTTGGAACACGCTGACCGTCGACTCGCTCGAGGCCTCGGTGGCCGTGGACACGGGGGACGGGCCGGCCGTCGACATCTCCCGCTTCCGCGCCGACCTGCCTGCCGGCACCCTGGAAGGCCGGTTCGCCCTTCGCCCGGCTGCCCGGGAGGGGCCCGGACCGCATGGCCCGAGCTTCGAGGCCTCGGTCTCGACCACCGGGCTCGACCTGGCCTTCCTGGAGCCCTTCCTTCCCGAGACGCCGCCCTCGGGCTATGTGGCTTTCGACCTCGAAGGCCGCGGTCCGCTCGCAAGCCCAACGCTCTCGCTCCGGCTCGACGGCTGGAACGTCGGCGCGGCCGGGGCCAGGATCCCCGTCCTCGAGCTCGAGGCGGATGCGGACGGCGCTCTGGCCTCAGCCCGGCTGACCGCGGCCCCGGGCCTCGGTCTCCCGCCGCAGCTGGTCGTCGAAGCCGAGCTGCCGCTGGCCCCTCCTTTCGAGGTCACGGCGACGCTGCGGACCGACGGGCTGGTCCTCGACAACTTCCTCGTCCGCGCCGAGGGCCCGGTCCAACCGGGCGCGCCGGGCCGTTCGCCGCAGCGGGCCGCCGCCCCGCTGAACGCCGAAGCGTCGTTCTTCGTCCCGATCGAGGAACCCGCCCGCTCGACGATGAGCTTGTCGGTCTCCGATCTCGACCTCGGGGGCCTGGCGGCCATGGCCGGGGCCGAGGTCCCGCCGAAAGCCGGCGGGCGGGCCGATCTCTACCTGAAGGCTTCCGGCGATCCTACCCGACCCGGCACATTGGCCCTCGAAGGGGAGATCGGAAGCCTGGCCCTCTCGGGCGACCTGCCGGCCCTCGAGACCGGCGGGCCGGTCCGCTTCAGCCTGCGCGACGGGACCTTCCGGCTCGATGAGCTGTCGCTCGCCGTCGGAGACTCGACCCTGCGGGCCTCGGGGCTCGTCAGGGGCCTCGGCGCCGAGCCCGAGATCGAAGCCCGGGCCTCGCTCGACATCGAGGCTTCGATCATTCCGCCCCGGCTCGTCGAGGCCACCATCGGCGGGCGCCTCAAGCTCGACCTGTCCGTCGAAGGGCCGGCCGGCCGGCCCGAAGTCCGGGGTAAAGGGAGCCTCGCCGAAGGCTTCGTCCAAGCGCGCGACTTCCCGCTCACCTTGAGCGACCTCGCCATGCGGCTCGAGCTGCGCGACGGGGCCCTTGTCGTCACGGACGGCCGGGGTCTGGCCAACGGCGGGCTGCTCGAGCTCGACGGCCGGGTCGACCTGGGCGAGGGGCTGAGCGTCGGACGGGCGTCGTTCGACGCCGGGCTCGAGGGCTTCCGCCTGAACTACCCGCCCGGACTGGTGACCATCTCGGACGGAAAGGCCCGGCTCGAAGGCGACGGGAAGGAGTGGCTCCTGTCCGGCGACCTGAGCATCCTCCAGGGGTCGTTCCGCGAGGACGTCTTTCCCGGGGCCGAGCTGTTGGGGGTCTCGAGCCTTCCACTGCCGGCCGAGAGCGGAGAGGCGACGGCGGCGGCCCATGATTTCAAGCTCGACATCCGGGCGGCCACGGTCGAGCCCATCGTCGTCCGCAACAACGTGGCCGACTTCGCCCTCGAGGCCAACATCAGGGTCACGGGGAGCCTGGCCGCGCCCCTGCTCGCGGGCCGGGTACGCAACGTGGCCGTGGGCGAGATCGTGTTCGGCGACCGGACCTACACACTGGAGACATTGAGCCTCGAGTTCCTCGGTCAGCCCGTCCCCGACCCCCAGGTCAACATCCTGGCCCACACCCGGATGCTCCACCGGATGGAGGACCTGGAGATCCAGCTGCGGCTCACGGGACCGGCCTCGGACCTCAAGTTCAACCTGAGCTCGACCCCGCCGCGCTCGTCGCAGGACCTGTCGCTGCTGCTGCTCACCGGGCGCAGCCTCGACGAGGTCCGCGGCAGCGCCCTCGACACCCTCAAGGGCCAGATGATCCTCCATTTCACCTCACCGCTGCTGTCGCCCGTGACCCGAAGCCTCGAGCGGTTCCTGGGGATCGACGACATCTCGTTCACGCCGATCAGCATCGCCTCGGAGGAGGACCCCGGGGCCAGGCTGACGTTCGTCAAGCGCCTCTCGGATGAGCTGTCCCTGACCTACTCGGTCGACGTCAGCCAGACCGAGCGGCAGTCCTGGATCGTGGACTACAGCCTGAGCCGCAAGTTCGCCGTCCGGGCCTATAAGAAGGACGACGGCAGCTACGGCGGGAGCTTCCGGCACACCGTTCCCTTGGGAGGGGCAAGCGACGGCCGGGCGCGGCGGCGCGAGATCCTGACCGGCGTCGAGGTCGAAACGGGGACGGCCGAGGGGACGGGTCTCGACCGGCGCCTGCTCGAAAAGGCGTGGAAGCCGCTGCGCGTGGGGCGTCCGTTCCGGGTGTCGGACCTGGGGCGGGCCACGGACAACTTGAACAGCCTGTACCGGAAACGCGGGTACCCGAACGCGGCCGTCACGCCGGTCGTCCGCAAGGAGGACGGGCCGGAGGGGTCGGAGGGGGAGGACGCCGAGGCACCCGGGGAAAAAACGGCGCAAGGGACGCAGGAGGGGCGCGGTGCGGCCGGGGCGGAGCAGGCGGCTGGGGAGGCGCGGGTGACGGTCGTCTTCCGCATCGAACCGGGCGAGCCGGCCGTCTTCGACTTCCGCGGCGACCGCATCGCGCGCAAGCTCCGCAAGAAGGTCGTCGCAGGCTGGACGGGGAAGCTGACAGAGAAGGCCAACCTGGTTGCGGCCCGCGAGGTCATCAGCGACGAGCTCGAGCGCAAACGCTATTTCCGGGCCGAGGTCAAGGCCGAAGCGCTGGCAGGCGCCGACGGCGGGCCCAAGACCTACGCCATCGAGGTCGCCAAGAACGGCCGCTACGCGGTCCGGCTGTTCGAGGTCGAGGGCAACGCGGCCGTCGACGACGACGCCATCCGCAAAGCGGCCTCCGATTTCCCGCTGGCCGAGAGCCGCGGCCTGTGGAACCTCGTTCACGCGCGGCGCCTGGCGCTGAGGTCCGTGGAGCGGGTGTACGAGGAGCGCGGCTACACCAAGGCCGAGGTCGAGGTCCTGCGTCTCGAGGAGGACCGCGAGGCCCGGGTCGTCGATATCGCTCTCGGGGTCACGGAGGGGCCGCGGAGCGTCGTCCGGCGCGTGAGCTTCGAGGGCCGGAGCGCCGTCGAAGAGAAGGAGCTGCGCGAGGCGCTCGAGATGGGGGAAGGACGGCCGTTCGACCCGGTCAGGGCCGCCGAGGACCGCACGGCCCTGCTCAACGTGTACCGAGGCCGGGGGTATCAGAGCGCGACGGTCAAGGCCTCCGCGGACATCGTCGAGGAGGGCGGGACGGGCGCCGCGGGCAGAGTGAGCGGAGGCGGGGCCGAGGATGAGAACGCGGGTCGCGGCAGGGGCCGGAGCCGGAGCGAGGGTAAGGACGAGGGCCAGGTCGAGGACATGGTGGGAGGCGGCGACATCGGCATATCCGTCGTCTACCGGATCGAGGAGGGACCGCTCCACAAGGTCGGGGCCATCGACGTCGAGGGCCGGGGGCGGACCGGCGAGGGCTTCATCCGCGGGGCCTCGGGTCTGCGGGAGGGTCGCCCGCTGACCTCCGAGAGGCTGGCCATGGGGCAGAAGCGGCTCTACGACACGCGCGTCTTCCGGAGCGTCAACATCGACAGCCAACCGGAGGGAGCGGAAAAAGGCGAAAGAGAAGGAGAATCGGTAGGAGCGGAGGAGCGGGCCAAAGGCGGCGGGCGAGCGGCGGATGGCGAGCCGGCGGGCGATCGGGTGAACACCCTCGGGAACGGAGCGGACGGCGGAGGGGGCGAGGACACGGGCGCGGGCGCTGGAACGGGCGCGGGGCCAGGCGACGACGAGCACGGGGACGTCGTCCGCGAGCGGGTCCTCATCGAGGTCCGGGAGACGCCGCCCGTGACCTTGTCCTACGGGCTGCGCTACAACTCGGAGGAGAAGATCGAGGGCTTCGGCGAGGTCGACCTGCGCTCGCCGTTCGGCCAAGGCCTGATCGGATTGCTGGCCTTCCGGCGCAACGCGCGGGAGACGGACGTCCGTTTTTCGGTCGAATCGAATTACTTGTTCGGGGTCAGGTTCAACCTCCTGTCGACCGTCTACACGAACCGCAGGGTCCGCGATCTATTCACCGCCGACGAGACGGGCGTGACCCTCCAGAGCCGGCTCGAGCTGCCGTCGAGGTTCAACCTCTCGGCCCTCTACCGGATGAACCGGATCCACACGTACGATCCGGCCGCGCCGGGCTCGGCCATCGAGGAAAATGTCTTCGTGTCGGAGATCTCGGCGCTGCTGCTGCGCGACACGCGGGACGATCTGCTCGATCCGCGGAGCGGGTCGTTCCTGTCGGTGACCGCGACCTGGTCGCCGGAGTTCCTGGCGACCGAGCTGCCGTACGTCAGCGTCTTCGGGCAGTACCAGAATTATCTCGAGTTCGGGCCGGGCCTCGTGTGGGCGGCGGCCGGGAGGGTCGGGGCGGCCGACGCGTTCGGGCGCGACCTGGTAGCGGCCAAGAGGTTCTTCGCCGGCGGCGGCAACTCCGTGCGAGGGTTCGTGCAGGACGGGATCGGGCCGGTTGATCCGCTGCTGGGGGTGCCGGCGGGCGGGGCGGTCGTCGTGGTCGTCAATCAGGAGCTGCGGTTCCCGATCTTCGGACCGGCGTCGGGGGCCGTCTTCTACGACCTGGGCGCCGTGTATCCGACGCTTCGCGACGTGCGGTTGGGGGACGTGCGGCACGGCGTGGGGGCGGGGCTGAGGGTGCGGAGCCCGGTCGGGCTGGTCAGGGCCGATTACGGGTTCAATCTGTGGCCGCGGGCCGGCGAGAAGAGAGCGGTCTTCTACCTCAGCATCGGCCAAGCCTTCTAGCGTGCCTTGGCTGCTGTAATCAGCTCATAACATTACAATTAGATTCGTTCGGGGGGCCTTTTTGGGGCCTTAATCGCGATTTTTTACGGCAAAAAGAGCCATTAAGCTTCAAAGGGGCTTGGAGAAGGCGGGAAGACAGCCAGGGGAGGGAAAAAGCCAACTGGCGGAAGGTAGAACGGGCATCGGTAGGGCAGGTTGTGAGTCAGGCCGTATTGCCGGGCGGGAGCGTCGACTATTTCCTGGACGCGGAGCTGGGGCGCCGTTGCGTCCGCCCTGGAAAGAGATAGGCGGGCGTCAGGAAAACCGACACGCAAATCCGCCCATCCGCCGCGCGGCAACGTCTGGAAAGGGCTCGGGCCAGCTGTCCGACGGCCGACGCCCCAGGGCGTACGGCCAGGCGGAGATCATTTATGCGGGAATCCTCGCGGCGGGGCGACCGCGTCCGCGTCGGGGTTTGGCTTTGTGTCTCGGTCTGAGCGTTCATCCTTCTGTCTCCACTTCTATATACGAGCGAACGGGCCGATTTGTTGCTCCTTTTTGCCTTGGCTGCTGTAAGTTGCTGATAAAAAAGATCATCGTCACATTTTTTTGGCTTTTTTCGGCCTTAATGACGATTTTCGATGGCCAAAAGCGTCCTCTTTTATGACGGAGTATGACGGAGTTGATCCAAGGAGGGCAAGCCATGCCACGCGCAAAGCTATTCATGCTGCCCGGGTATATCTGGCATATCACCCACCGGTGCCATAACCGAGCATTCCTGCTTCGGTTCGCACGCGATCGCACGGCTTGGATGGACTGGATCCGTCAGGCGCATCTCAATTACGGGTTAAGGATCCTGGCCTTTGCGGTTACGTCGAATCACATTCACCTCATGTCTTACGCCGACGGCCGCCGGGAAGTCATCCCGCGTTCGATCCAGCTGGCGGCCAGCCGCGTGGCGCTCGAATACAACCGCCGGAAGGAGCGCTCGGGGGCGTTCTGGGAAGGCAATTATCACGCCACGGCCATACAGTCGGGCGAGCATTTCCGTAATTGTTTGATCTACATCGACTTGAACGCGGTCCGGGCGGGCATCGTCAGGCATCCGGCGGATTGGCCGTTCTGCAGCTTTCAGGAGATCATGGGGAAGCGCTTGCGTAAGCGGCTGATCGACCTGCCGCTGCTGACGGAGTTCTTGGGTGTGGCGAGCGAGCGGGAAATGAGCGGCCTATATGAGAATTGGATCCGCGAGGCCCTGGTCTCGGGACGCCTGTCGAGGGAGCCGATATGGACCGAAAGCGTCGCGGTCGGTAAAGAGGACTTCGTCAAGCGGATCCAAGCCGAGCTGGGCCTGCGCACGATCCATAAGGAGCCGGTCGTCGATGAAAGCGGAGGATACGCTTTGAGGGAGGTGCCGGCGCTCTATCTGCCGTATCGGTGCGTTTCAGAGGGAAAAAAGTCGATTAAGGCCCTCAAATACCCCATTTTTTAAGGTTATCTTTATATTTATGTGTGACTTACGTCAGCCAAAGCAGCTTAAAAGCGCCAGAGGTAGCTGACCTTGAAAAAGAAGCTGCGGCGGGTCTCGAGGAAGCGGTCGCTTTCGACGTACTCCGCTCCGGCCCATTCGATCTTCTCGAGCGCCGAGCCGTAGCCCAGATGGACGACCGTCCCCGGAATGTAGGTGAAAGAAACGAGCCCGTCGAGGGTCATCCGCCGCCGGAAATCGTTGTATTCGACGATCCCCCGCAGGAACAGGTATTTGTTGACCTGGAACGTGCTGCGGCCGCGCACGATGAGATAGTCGTAGATCTTCTCGCGGTCGGCCTTCCTGAAGAGGTCGATGTAGGTCAAGCTCAGATCGAATTCGAGCTGATCGGCCGGCTGGTACCGGAAGCCGGCCTGAGCCCTCGTTCCGTAGCCCTGGAACGGGGCCTCGGGATCGTAATAAACGCTCCCCGACCGCCGCGCCCATAGGCTGACGAAGAGCTGCTTGGTCAGCTGGGACTGGGCCTGGGCCCCGTACCCGCTGCGGCCGAACAGCCGGCCGGCGTAGACCTCGTTGGCCAGCAGTCCGTCGACCCGCAGCATCGTGTTGCGCGGCAGCCAGGCGCGGACGGCGAAGACGTTGACCGTCTCCCACATGTCGTAGACCGTGTCGAAGAGGTGATAACCCCAGTAGAAGGTGTCGATCTTCTGGAAGAAGTCCGACTCGGGATAGACCTGGTGCTGCAGAAAGCCGGCGATGCGCCTCAGTCCCGTCCGGAACAGGAACCCGGCGTCGGCCCGGAAGCCCTCGGAGATGTCCTGATACCCGATCTGCGCCGTCCACCTGCGGTTGGAGAACATGTACTCGGCCGAAAGGGCGTGATCCGTGCTCGCCTCCTCGGCGCCCGGCTCCTTGGTCAGCGAGCCGAAGAGGTGGAACGAGGCCGTCGAATTCGCGCTCAGCCGGAAGCGGCCGTCGACCCCGCCGACACGGTTGTAGCCCGGGCCGTACTCGCGTCCCGTGTAGAAGGCGCCGAGAAAGGCGTCGTCGCGGAGCGCATGCCGGTAGCGGGCGAGCATGAAGTCGGGGTGCTCGTCGACGGCGTCGCCCGGCAGGTCGTCTTGCGCGTAGATGGCGGCCACGGTGTCGCGGGGCGTGACCTTGCCGGTCAGCTTGAATCCGAACGACGGATCGACGATGGCCCGGGTGTAGACGAGGGCCATCAACGGGGCCTCCTCCATGGTCCCGCCGAACTGCCAGAGCTCGCCGCCCTCGAGGAAGAACGGGCGCTTCTCCTGGTAGTAGAGCGCGTAGCGAAGGTTGAAATCGACCTGCGCGGCGTCGGCCTCGACCTGGCTGAAATCCGGGTTGACGGTCGCGTCGAGGGTCAGGTCGGAGGTGATGCCGATCTTGCCGGTCAGGCTGAGGTCCTTGATGTCGAGGTCCGGCTGACGGACGAGCGCTCCCTCCTCGGCGGCCGAGGTCGTCCCGTAGGTGAAGGCCGGCAGGAGCTCAATGACCCGCTTGTAGGTCAGGCCCGAGACGCGGAACGGCTGGGACTGCCCGAGGAGAGACCCGCCGTCCGGGTGGAGAGGCGGGTAGGAGGCCTGTTCCGAGGTCCGGGTGAAGAAGCGGACGAACAGGACGCGCATGGTGAGGACGTCCTTGTTGGGAAAGCGGATGCTCTTGAGCGGGATGCGGGCCTCGACGGTCCAGCCCTGGTCGTCGATGCGGCCCTTGCTGTACCAGACGGTGTCGAAGCTCGCATCCAGGTTCCCTTCGACGTTCATCATTCCGTCGCCCTGGATGCCGAGCGGATTGACGATGAAGCCGAACGCGCCCTGCCTGTCGTTGAAGGTGTCGAGGATGATGAACACGGCGTCGTCCTGGAAGACGGCATCGCGCTTGGAGACGGCCGCCTTGACGCGGGAGGGCTCGGAGTCGAAGCACCGGAAGGCGAAGTAGAGGTTCTCGGCGTCGTAGGCCAAGAAGGCCTCGGTCCTCTGGCTGGGGTCCTTGCCGAAATCGGGCTTGAAGGTCTTGAAGCCGTCGAACTTGAGGGTCGCCGTCGGATCGGACCAGACCGGGTCGTCGAGGACAGCGTCGATCGCGGGAGGGGTTTCCGTGCGAGCGATGGCCGGGGCTTCGTCATCGGAGGAGGAGGGGGAGGAGGAGGAGGGACGGGAGGCGGAGGAAGCGGAGGAGGTTGAAGAGGGCGAAGAGGAGCGCAAAGCGGACGCGGAGGGCGAAGCGGATGGCGAAACGGACGCGGAGGGCGAAGCGGATGGCGAAACGGATGAAAATAAGGGGCGTGGGTCCGAAATGGCGGCGGCGGCGGGGGCCGCCACGCGTGCCGAAACTGCGGAGGGATCTGCGACAGAGGCAGCAGCGCGGGATGAAATACGATCCTCCGCAAGTGCGAACGAGGGAGAGGCCGCGATGAGGAAAGCAGCGGCGGCAATGGCGAGAGCGGCGGCGACAGTCGTGAAGCCTGCGGCCGAAGCGGGAGCGGCAGCCTTATCGGGGGCGGTTTTATGACGGGTGACGGCCACGGGAGCGCTGCGGCGGTTATCTTTCACACGGACCTCCGGGGATCGACCGATGAATGTGCGGTCGGCGTTCTCAATTAGCTACGTTATAAGGAGCAAAAAAGTTCTCTTGGCTGCCTTGGCTGCTGGAATATGCTGATAATTAATAAGTTAACGATATCCTTCAGCTTGGCAATCGGCCTTAATCAGCTTTTTTGGCCCTGTTTTTAGCGCTTTAGACGTATCGGATAATTGACGAAATCCAAGGGGGCGGCTCGAAAATCCTTTTTTCGAGGCTCAAAAAGTCGATTAAGGCCATAAAAAGCCCCTTGAAACAATGCTATGATATGGAAGATGTGTCAATTACAGCAGCCAAAGCACGTCGGGATCCTTATGGCCGTGATCGTGATAACCCTGGCAGCGGGCTGCCGGCAGAAGGCACCGGTCGACGAGCCGGGCGCTTTCACCTACCGCGGCATGCCGATCCACCCCGCGGCGATCGCCGAGCTTTACCGCTCCCCGGGAGGCGTTGTCGACCTGTCGGTCTTCCCCGGCCCGAGCCGTCCCGCCTACTACGCCTGGGAGGACCAGCCCGGCTGGTGGATCGTCGAATACGAGGAGAACATCGCCACGGGGCGAAACCCGTTCTTCGCCTACGCCGCGTTCGCCGGTCCGGACACCGGCGGCCTCGAAACCTACGTTGTCTCGATCACTTTCGATGACGGCCGCGCCGGCGACGTCGACAACCTCCTTCTCGTCCAGAAGAGCGGCGACGCTCTCTATCTCGTCGGCTCCTGGGAGGAGGGCAGCGCCTGTAACGGCGGCATCTTCGCCCAGCGCATCGACGGCGACGATTTCCTCTACTCGCGCGACCTGACGCCGGTCGGACTGCTCGAGCTGGCTGCCGGCGTGCACCTCGAACTCACCGCCCACGAAGACCTCGAGGCCCTGCCCGACAGCTGTTATGCCTCGGCCAACTTCGTCTTCCGCATCTCTCAGGCAGTCGAGGAACTCGTTTCCGTGCGCCTTTACGATGAACCCAAGCCCGACGAGAAGGGACGCACCGAGCGCTATCGTCACCAGTCCTGCTTCAACCGGCTCTACAACGCCTACCTGGCCGACGACCGCGTCGTGCTGACCCCAGCCGAGCTTGACGAGTTCGCCCGCCGCTTTCGTGACGAGTGCCTCTCTCCGCCGACAATGCAGGGATGGGCCCAAAAGTAGCGGCCCCGCACCGGCCGTCGGGAATGCTGATCCCGCGGCCCATTTCCGGCGCTCGCCCATTGTCTTCTCCCCGGACGAACGACGGAGCCGGTCAAACCGTCCTCCGGGAGCACAGACCCGGACGGGCAAGCCGAGGAGCACGCTAATTCGGCTTTTGGGGGTAAAAAAGGGCGATTAAGGGCCTCGATGGGCCCTTTTTTGAATGTTATTTTGTTCATTTTCTGCTAATTACAACAGCCCAGGCACAAAGTGCAACGAGGGACCGCGCACCCCCGTTTATTCCTAGTGGATGGTAAAAAATTAGCAACCTATCTTGACAAGCGGGCCGCTCAGTGCTAATATTTTAGCATGCTAAGCAATTAGCACCATCGAGTCACGGCCGTCGGGAGGCATCATGAAGATCCCCAAGAGCCTGAGCCGCCGCGAGCGCCAGATCATGGACATCATCTACGAGATGAAGGAGGCCACGGCCCTCCAGGTCCTCGAGCGGCTGCCTTCCCCGCCGAGCTACTCGGCCGTCCGGGCCCTGCTCCGCATACTCGAGCGCAAAGGGCACCTGACCCATCGCCAGGACGGGCCCCGCTACGTCTACGCGCCCCGGCTGGCCCGGGACAAGGCCCGCCTCGGCGCCCTCGACCACCTCAAACGGACGTTCTTCGACGGCTCGACCGCCGAGGTCGTGGCCGCCCTCCTCGACAGTCAGGAACCTGACCTCTCTGAAGAGGATTACGTCCGCCTCCGGGAGCTCATCGAAAAGGCCCGCAAGGAAGGGCGCTGACATGGACGGGCTCGCCTTGCCGGGGATCGTCGGTCTGGCCGCCGAGTATCTCATCAAGACGTCGGTGGTACTGGTCGTGGCCCTGGCCGCCGCGGCGGCCCTGCGGCGCCGGCCGGCCGCCGTCCGTCATTTCGTGACGGCCTCGGCTCTCATCGGGCTTCTCCTGCTCCCCCTTCTCTCGCTGGTTCCGGCCGGATGGCGGACGTCGCTTCTTCCGGCCAGGCCCGACCCCGCCGCGGCGACGCCGGCGCTCCTATCAACCACGGCCGTCGCGGCCCCGGTGTTCGCCGTCCCGGGCGATGCGGCCCCCGACGCCCTCGGGCCGGCCGGGGCGCGTCCTCCGGCCCTCGCCGGGATCCCTTCCGGGGCCCGGACGGCGGCCTTCGGGACCTTCGACGCCATGCAACCCGCGACCGCCGTCGATCCGGTGACGGTGGCCTCCCCCAACCTCTCCGCGCCGGCCGCATACCGCGCCGATGGGCCCGCCGCGATGTCGTCGGCCCGCTGGTCCCGCGGAGCGCTCTTCGCGGCGGCCGACTCCGTCATCAAGGTCCTGTGGGCCGCGGGACTCGGCCTGCTGCTTCTTCGCCTGGCGGCAGGGCTGGTCGGGGCCGCCCGTCTCACGGCCCGCGCCGAGACGCTCGGCGGCCCCTCGTGGCGTCTCCTCCTCGAGCGATTCATGAGGCTCGTGCGCCTGCGCCGCGAGGTCGTCGTCAAGGGCCATCCGGACGTCCTCGTGCCTCTGACCTGGGGCTGGCACAAGCCCGTCGTGCTCCTGCCGGCCGGCGCCGGCGCATGGACCGACGCGGAGCGCTCCTCGGCCCTCTGCCACGAGCTGTCCCACATCAAGCGGGCGGATTTCCTGGTCATGCTCGTCGTGCGCCTGAGCTTGGCCGTGTTCTGGTGGAACCCGCTATGCTGGGCCGTTTACAGAATCCTTCTCAAAGAACAGGAACGTGCATGTGACGAGCTGGTCCTCCGCGCGGGGATCAGGCCGTCGACATACGCCGCCAGCCTTCTCGCTTTCCGGCGCGCCGCCGGGTTCCGCTGGAGCCCCTCGGCGGCCCTGCTGGGGATGCTGGGAAGAGTGACATTCGCCGAGCGCCTGGCGGCCATCCTCAAACAGAACGTCACCTTCAAGGAGGTCACTATGAGAACGAAGTTCGCGTTGGCGGGCGTCCTTATCCTGGCGGTCGCCCTGGTCGGCACATCCCGCCCGGCCGCGGCCGGCATCGAGAAGGTCGAAGGCTCGTCGATCATCGCCGAGACGGCGCTGCCCTCCCCCGCCGGGTTCGATGTCCCTCTCCCCTGCTGGAACGGGGAGCAGGAGAAGTCCGGCCAGGCCGCCACCCAAGAGAAAGAGACGGCGAAGAAGAAGAAAGAGAAAGAAGCGGAAAGATCGATCATCGTCAAGACCGGCAAGAGCGCACAAGGGCCTCTGGTCATCACCATCACCGAAGGCGACACCGTCAAGACCATAACCGTGGACAAGCCGCTGACGATCATCGACGGCAAGGACGGCAAGAGCCTGGTCCTGTCGTCGGAAGGAAAGGAGATCGAGGTCCTCAGGGGCGAGCCTTTGAGCCTGAAGATCGCAGGCGGCGAACTGAAGGTCCTCAAGGAAGGAGAATGGATCGAGGGCGGCGAGAGCGGCGTGCTCAAGATCGTCAAGGAAGGTGAGGAAGGCCGGTCGATCGTCTTCTACGGCCGCCCCGGGGACATCGACGAGGACGTGAAGGTCATCAAGAGAGGCGAGTTCGTCAAGGTCCAGCCCGGTGAGCGCCTGATCATCAAGGAAGGCGAGGACATCGAGGAAGGCGCGCCGGTCATCGCCTGGACGGCCAAGGAGTTGGGCAAAGAAGGCGGCGTCTGGGTGGTCAAGGGATCGACGGACGAGCCTGGCAAGGCGGTCTGGATCAGCGCCGAGGGCTTGAAATACAACGTCATGCCTTTCGGGGACAAGGACATGCTGGAGAAGGTCCGCGCTTTGCGGGAGCAGCTGGCGGCCGTCAAGGCCAAGAAGCTGGACCTTACCGCGCTCGAGGAATCGCTGAAGAAGCTCGAGGCCGAGCTAGAGGCCCAAGAGAAAAAGCTCGAGGAGCTGAGCATCAAGTTCGATAAGGTCCCCGCGCCGAACGCTCCGCCCGCTCCGCCGGCGCCGCCGGCGCCCGGGGCACCGAGCGCGCCTCCTCCTCATATGTCGCCGCGCCCCGGAAAGGCCCCGGCGCCCCCCGCGCCGGCCGCAGCTCCGCACCAGCCTCCCGCTCCGGGCGCGCCTCCTGCCCCGCCGGCTCCCCCGACCAAAGTGTACGTCGAATCGGGAAAGGACGGGGAGCGGACCGTCAATCTGGCCTTCTCGGTGGCCGGCGGCGACGCGCTGACACCCGAGGACATCGAACGGGCCGTGGCCGTACTCAAAGAGGAGATGCCGGCGGGCATGGAGATACTGGAGCACAAGCTCGACGCATCAAGCGGGATGATGACGTTCAAGATCGGCGCGCCATCAGGGACCAAGGTCGACGCCAAGGACATCCGCGCCCTCGTCGACAAAGTCAAAGAGGCCTTGAAAAAGTTGCCTGTCGCCTAGGCTGTTGTAACTGGCTGACAAAGATAAACTTAGCTGTCAACTCAAGCAATAGGATCGGCCTTAAACGGCCTTTTTGCCCTGCTTTTTCCGGCATTAAGAAAATTGGGCAGAAGGTGATTCGCTTCTAATGCCTCTTTTTGGGGGCTCAAAAATCGTTTTTCAATCAGTACGACTGTCCACAAAACGACCGTTAATGATCTGTTATGTGTAGGTTACAACAGCCAAGGCACGCTAAGGGGCGTTGGACAGGAGGTCGGCGGCGACGGCGTTGTCGGCAACCTGCTCCGGGCTTTTCGCGCCGGGGATGACAGCCGTCACGATCGGGTCCCGCAAACACCAGGCCAGGGCCCAGCGCGCCTGCGGGACGCCCTCTGGGACCTCCACCTCGGCGAAGCGCTCGGCCTCACGGATCCGGCGGGCGATCTCCTGCCGCCTCATCGTCGATCGACAGTCGCTCTCGGCGAACCTGTCCGCAAGCCCGTATCTTCCGCCAAGGAAGCCGCTGGCCAGCGGGACACGGGCGAGGACGCCCAGTCCCTGCCGGCGGGCGAACGGGAAGACCTCGGATTCGGCGCGCCGGTCGATCCGGTTATAGACGATCTGCAGGACGCCGTATCGCAAGGACGCCGCCCCCCGTGTCTGGATGGAGCTCCCCGCGCTCCGCACGGAGACTCCGAGATGGCGGACCCGGCCGGCCTTACGGGCCTCTTCCAGCACATCCCGGACGCGGTCGTCGAGGAAGGCCTCGTCGCTCCCCGAGTGGAACTGGTAAAGGTCGATCCTATCGGTTCGCAGCGCCGCGAGCGAGGCCTCCAGCTGCTCCCGCACCTCGTCCGGGCCGAACCGCTCCTCCCGATCCATGAATCCACGAAAACGGTGCCCGAATTTGGTGGCCACGATCCAATGGTCGCGCTCGCGGCGCGCGAGGTAGTCCCCGATGAGCTGTTCGGACAGGTGATAACCATAGCACTCGGCGGTGTCGATGAGGTTGATGCCCTCCTCGGCCGCCCGATCAAGGATGGCGTCGACCTCGCGCTGGCTGAATCTCCGGCCCCATTCGCCGCCGAACTGCCAGGTGCCCACGCCGATGACCGATACGGTCATTCCCGTGCGTCCCAATGTGCGGTACTTCATCTCGCGACCCAGATATGTTTTAGTCGCATGAGCCTGCTCAGATGCTGCCTAGGCTGCTGTAATTGGATGACAAATAAAGAGTTAGGCTCGGGCCACAGCCAAAGATCCGGCCTTAATCGGCCTTTTTGCCCATCTTTTTCAACCGTTAAGGAAGCCCGGTCGAAAACAATTCGTGCATAATGCCCCTTTTGGGGGCAGAAAATCCGGCCTTCAATCAATAGACCGGGCCCGAAAACCCGTGTTATTACTCTATTTTGTGCAAGTTACAGCAGCCAAGGCATCATTTGCGAACGCGGATCGGGTACGGCGGCCGCTTCGGCTTGACGGGCGGATCGGCCTTCAGCTCGTCCATAATGACCGAGATGGCCTTCTCGAGCTGCGGGTCGCGACCCTCGATGACGTCCTTGGGCGTCTGCTCGACCTCGATGTCGGGCGGCACGCCGACGTTCTCGATGCCGAAGCCCTCCCCGACGTCCCAGAAAGCCAGGTTCGGCGCCGTCACTCCCCCGCCGTCCATCAGCCCGGGGAAGCCCAGCGTGCCGACCAGCCCGCCCCACGTGGCCGTGCCGACGAGCGGCCCCAGCCCGAACTTCCTCCACATATACGGCAGAAGGTCGCCGCCCGAGCCGGCCGACTCGTTGACGAGCATGACCTTGGGCCCCTGGATCGAGGCGCTCGGCGTCTTGAGGTCGGCCCCGTATCGCATGGCCCAGTAGGCGATGACCGGCTTGCGCAGCCAGTCGATGTAGTAGTCGGCCACCGATCCGCCGCCGTTGAACCGCTCGTCGACGATGATGGCCTCCTTGTCGGCCTGCGGGAAGAAGTAGCGCTTGAAATAGATGTGGCCGAGGGTCGTCGTGTTCGGGACGTAGACGTAGGCGACGCGCCCGTCGGTCGCCTCGTGGACCTTGCGGATGTTGCCCTCGACCCAGTCGCGGTTGCGCAGGGCGCCGTCGTTGGCGATGGGCACGACCTTGACCGTCCGCGCCCCCTTCCCGTCCGGGTCCGGCCCGACCGTGATCTCGACGATCTTTCCGGCCGTGTTCTCGAAGGCCGCGTAGAGGTTGGCCGGCGGCCTGAGGTCGCGACCCTCGACGGCCAGTAAATACTCGCCGGCCTTGACGTCGACTCCCGGCTCGGCCAGCGGGGCCCTCAGCTCGGGGCTCCAGTTGAGACCGCCGAAGACCTTCGTGAACCGGAACCGCCCGTTCTCGACGGCGAAGTCGGCGCCCAGCAGCCCGCCCGGCACGCGCTCCGGCTCCCCGGGCACGTCGCCGCCGCCGACCCGGTGATGGCCGACGGCCAGCTCCGAGCACATCCACTGGATGACCCGGTTGAGATCGCTCCGGCAGGCCAGGTGCTCGAGGAACGGCTCGTATTTCGTCCTCATCGCCGGCCAGTCCGCGCCGTGGTAGTTCGGGGCGTAGAAATAATCGCGGTTGATGCGCCAGGCCTCATCGAAGATCTGCCTCCACTCCGTGACCGGCTCGACCCGGACCTCGATGGCCTCGGTGTCGAGCCTGCCCTTGCCCGGCTCGGCCTTGCCGGCCGACGGGATGATGCTCCACGCCCGGCGCGCTCCGACCAGCATCTTCTTGCGGTCGGCCGTCAGGAAGAAGCCGTCACAGGCCGGCCCGAAGGCCTCGTCCTTGCGGCTCGCGAGGTCGTAGACCCGGATCGAAGAGTCGCCGGGCCCGCCCGAGGTCGGGGTCGGCGGCGGGTCGACCTTGCGGTAAAAGAGCTTGCCGCCGTCGCCGGCCTGGAGGTTGTCGACCACTCCGGCCGCCACCGGCAGGGTCACGATCCGCCGCTCGAGCCCCTCCAGGTCGATGCGGAAGGGGGTCTCGCCGGCCTTGGCCGCCTCCGCCTTGGGCGCCCCTTTGGCGGCCGGCGCGGCCGGCTTCTCTTTCTTCTCCTCGCCGGGCTTCTCCTCGTCGCTCTCCTTGGCCAGCGGGTTCGGCAGGTCCTCGCGCAGCACGGCCAGGTAGAGGGAGTGGGTCTGTCTCAGGTCGGAGTTCGACATGTCGAACCACTGCCGGACCGGACCGGCGTCGGTCGAGGCCCGGAAAAAGAGATACTTGCCGTCGGGGCTGAAGACGGGCTCGTCGGCGTCGCTCAATCCGTCGGTGACCGGGAAGGACTTGCCCTGCTCGAGCGAGTGGACGAAGATCCGCCGGAAGAAGGTCGGCGTGCTCAGCGTGTAGGCCAGCCACTTCGAATCGGGGCTCCACGACGTCGGCATGGAGACCTGACCGCCGACCTGGTAGAGGTATTCGGAATCGATCTTCTTGACGGTCCCGGTCCGGACGTCGATCCAGTAAAGGGTCAGGGAATTGTCGGCGAAGGCGATCTTGCCGCCGTCGGGCGACCAGTTCGGCGAGCCGTAGAACCCGGCGCCGCCGAGCTTGTAGCTTTTGGCCTCCCCTTTGCCGTCCTGCGGGGCGACATGAAGCTCGTACTCGCCCGAAGCGTCGGAGAAGTAGGCGATCGACCGCCCGTCGGGCGACCAGGCCGGCGAGCGCTCGTGGACGCCGGGCGTCCGGGTCAGGTTGCGGGGGTCGCCTTTCTCGGCCGGGACGGTGACGATCTCGCCGCGGAACTCGAACACGGCCCGGGCCCCCGACGGCGAGACGGCGGCGCCGCGGATCCACTGGGGGCCCTTGGCGAACCGCTCCCGCAGCTCCGGCAGGTCCGTGGCGACGCCGATCCGCAGCTTCGTGTGACGGCCCTGCGCGACATCATAGAGATGGAGCGAGCCCGCCTGTTCGAAGACGATCCGGCCGGCCCCGGCCGAAGCGTTGAGGACCGGGAAATCCTCGAAGGCCGTCAGCCGCGCGACGCTCTTCGTCGCCGGATCGAACGAATAGAGATTGAACTCGCCGTCCCGGTCGGAGCGGAAATAGACCTTGCCGCCGATCCACATCGGGCCCGTGTCGTTCGAGCGCCCCTCGGGCTGGGGGACCTTGACGATGCCGCGCGAGCCGACATCGAAGACCCAGATCCGCGAGAAGGTCCCGCCGCGGTAGTTCTTCCACTGGGTGAAGGCCTCGCGGAACGGGCAATAGGCGATCGACCGGCCGTCCGGCGACATCTCGGCTTCGTTCACGTAGGGGATCTCGAGCATGGCCGCTTCCCCCCCCTCGACGGGCACGGTGAAGAGCCGCGGATAGGCCCGCGAAAAGGAGAACCGGGTCGAGGTGAACAGCACGGCCCGTCCGTCCGGGGTAAAGCCCTGGACCAGGTCGACGTCCGGATGCCAGGTCAGACGCTTGGGGACGCCTCCGGCCGCGGGGACGACATAGACGTCCGTGTTGCCGTCATATTGGCCGGTGAAGGCGATCCACTTCCCGTCCGGGGAGAACGCGGGGTAGGCCTCGAGGCCGACGCCCGAGGTCAGCCTCCGGACGTCCCGGCCGTCGAGAGCCGCCGTCCAGAGGTCGTTGGCGTAGACGAAGGCGATCCGGTCGGCCGAGACGGCCGGCTGGGTCAGAAGCTTGGTGTCCGTCGTGTCGACGGCCCCCAGCCGACCGAAGCCGGCCAGGACGAAACAGACGAGCGCTGCCGCGCACACGATCTTTTTCATAGGTCCCTCCTTGATAGTACGATCCTTATATAAAAGCGCAAAAACGCCGGTTCGCCGCGAACACCGATCGATCATTCCAGGGGGTTTCGTGCGATCATTCGAGGCACGACGAGAAGATAGAGAATAGCGCGCATTCTTCATGTAATACGTTCCCAGCTCCTCTTTGGTTCTCTCAACTTGGCCTTCTGTTCTCCTAGGGAACGACTTGGCCGGCATCAGAGTGACACACACATGCGATACAGGTCCCTCTCCGGGCCTCCGCCCCCGAACGGCGAATTGTGTTGATCGCTCTTTTCGACTGCAAAAAGGCCCGATAAGGCCTCAAAAACGGCCCTCTGGAAGAGCCAATTTATTTCATATGTGCAAGTTACAGCAGCCAAGGCATCACTTTCAAGGCATCACTTTCCGTTGTAAAGGACGCCTTTGCTCAGCCATTCCGGGGCCGGCGCGCCCTTGAGGTAATGGTCGAAGTACTCCTTCATCTTGATCGAATAGTCGAGCTTGTTGGCGTATTTTTGGGGATGGTGGGGCTCGCCGCGGTACTGGAGGAAAACGCAGTCCTTGCCCAGCCGCCGCATGGCCAGGTAGAGCTCGACGCTCTGGGTCCACGGCACGGCCCCGTCCTCGTCGCCGTGCATGAGAAGGAGCGGGGTCCGGACCCGGTCAGCGAAGAAGACCGGCGAGTTCTCCCAGAAAAGCTCCGGCTTCTCCCACAGGCTGCCGCCGATGCGGCTCTGCTGCTTCTCGTACTGCATCTGCCGGGCGACGCCCGACTCGTAGCGGATGCCGCTGTAGGCGCTGGTCATGTTGCCCACGGCCGCCCCGGCGATGGCGCACGCGAAGAAGTCGGTCCGGGTGACGACGTAGGCCGTCCCGTAGCCGCTCCAGGAATGGCCGTGCAGGCCGATCCGGTCCGGGTCGGCCACCCCCATGTCGACGAGCTTCTGGGCCCCGGGGACCAGGCACGCCACCTCGGAGGGGCCCGGGAGCCCGATCTCGAAGCGCACGTCGGGCAGGAAGACGGCGTACCCGTTGCTCGCGTAGAACGGGAAGCAGGGCCGGTGGTTGACGACGACCTGGTTGAACTCGTGCAGGCGCTGGGAGAACAGCTCGTAGAAATAGACGATGACCGGGTAGCGGCGTCCCGGCTCGTAGTTGCCGGGCTTGATGAGCACGCCCTGGAGCGGTACCCCGCCCGTGCTCGTCCACTCGACGAGCTCGGCCGTGCCCCAGGCGAACTCCTTGATCTGGGGATTGAGGTCGGTGAGCTTGCGGGGCGAGCCGAGGTCCGTGCCGGCCACCCACAGGTCGGGGAACTCCTCGTAGCTCTGCCGGGTGTAAAGCAGGGTGTCCCCCTTCTCGGCCTTGGCCACGAAAGTGAACTTGCGCGGTTCCTCGAGGAGCCTGGTGACGCCGGGCATCCCGACCCGGGCCGCCCAGAAGCCCTCCCTCTTGTCGCGTTCGTTGACGCTCGAGAGAAGCAGCTTCTCGTCGCGGGCGAAGCCGGGGGCCTCGCGGTCGAGACGGACGACCCGGAACTGGGTCCGGGCCTTGCGCCCTTCCCCCTTCGTCAAGTTGACGGCCCGGCCCGTGGGGACCTCGAACCACCAGATGTCGAACTTGTCGTAGATAAGGACCGCCGAGTCGTCGGCCATCCACCCGGCGAAACCGTAACCGCGCGGCTCGCCGGGCGTGTCGTGGTCCTCGTCGGCGAACGGGACACCGAGCCCGGCCGTCAGGTTCAGGGCCTTGCCGTTGTTCGTGTCCAGGAGGTGCCAATCCCCCTTCTCGTAGTAGGCTACGGCCCGGCCGCCCGGCGAAAGGCTGGGCCGCCCGCCGTGCCGGGTGAGGACCTTCTTGCGGGTGCCGTCGGCCAGGCCGACGAGATAGACGTCCCTGTAGTTGCCGTCCCAGGTGATCTCCTTGAGATAGGGGACGTCCGAGGCGCCCAGGACGTGGCGGGCCTGGTCTCCGGTCTCGACGTCGGGCATGTCCTTGTCGGCCAGCGGAACGACGCGGCCGGAGTCGGCGTGAAGAACGGCCACGTAAGTCTTGTCCTTGATCCAGTTCCACATCTTCTTCTGATGGGAGTTGATCAGCGGATCGTTCCAATGCCAGACGTCGACCTCGCGCTTGGCCAGGATGGCCTCCGTGTCGAACAGATCGACGGGGGCGTCCTTGTCCTCCTTCTTCTCCGTCTCGACGGGCTCCTCCATGTCGGCCGGCTTCAGGCCGAAGAAAAGGCGCCGGCCGTCCTTGCTCCAGGCGAGCGTGTTCTTGGCCGGGACGATCCAGCCGTCGGGGGCCGCGCCGGCGGCCACGGCCTCGCTCGCTCTCCCCGTCTTGGCTTCCCAGCGCCACAGCGAGCAGGCTCCGACCCGGGCCTTGTCGTCCTGGACGCCGGCGACGAACGCCAGCCGGCCGCCGTCGTCGGACCAGGCCAGGTTCCGGTAGGAGCCCTTCTCGGCCTGATGGACGGCCGTTTCGGGCGGCCCGGGTTTGCCCAGCTCGCGCAGGAAGAGGCCGTTGGCCTTGCCGTCCGGATGGGCCGCGGCGTAGGCCAGACGGGCCGACGTCTTGTCGAAGGCGTAGGAGGCGACGAAGGCGACACGTGTCTCTTCGCCCGTCGCGAGGCGCCGCAGGACGAGCTCGGCGCCCGTCTCGAGCGCGGGCGGCTTGGACCCGGCCGGCGGGGCCGCTTTGTCCTCCGGCTTGGCGTCCTTCTTGTCCTCCTTGGCGAGCAGGACGGCCATCCAGGCCCCGTCCTCGGAGAACGAGAAGCGGTCGACGCCGGCCGTCTCGATGACCTGTCCCGAACCGAGGTCCAGGAGGGCCATTCCCGGCTTGGGCCTGTCCTTGCCGCCTTTCTCGACCTCCGCGGCCTTGGGCAGGACGGTGAAAGCCGCCCAGCGGCCGTCGGCCGAGAGGACGGGGCGGGCGCCCCGCGGCACGATGTGCGTGCGGCCCGTCCGGACATGGAGGGCCAGGCCCTCTCCGTCCCCGCGGTCGGGCTGGGAGGCGAAGGCCACCCACTCGCCGTCCTCGGAGATCACGGGGTTCTGCAGGTGCCTGAACTTCATCATGTCCGTGAAGGTCAGGGCCTTTTTCCCTTGGGCGAACGCTGCGGGGCCGGCCAGGGCGAGCGCGAATGTCAGAACGATTATCAAGGCCGCCGCGCGGCCGGTTCTCCGGGACTTGTTCATCGGGGACCTCCTTGTCGGGGGCGATGGGGACATGCCCAAAGAGTACATGCCGCCGGCTCCCCCGTCAAAGCCTTTTTCGCCGGATTGACGCTCCGGCGGCGATTCCGGTATGATGCCCGCGAGCTCATGTCCAAGACCGTGTCCGCTCCTCCCCGCGATTTCTACGAGATCCAGGAACGCCAGAAGGCCCGGAGCCTGCTCGTCTTCGGCTTCATCCTCCTGTTCCACTTCCTGGCCATCGGGCTCCTCACCCTGACCCTCCTCTGGAGCTTCGGGCTGTTCCTCGGCCGGGAAACGCTCGGCTCGCCGGCCTTCTGGCCCCGGTTCCTGCTCTTCAACGGCCTGGCCGCGGCCGTCGTCGCCGTGCTCCACTTCCAGGACGCCCGGCGGAACGGCCCCCGCTTCATCCTGCGACGCCTGCAGGCCCGGACCCCCGACGCCGGCGACCGCTACCACAAGCAGTTCATCAACACCGTCGACGAGATCCGCATCGCCGCCGGGCTGCCCCGCGTCAACACCTACGTCCTGCCGTCGTTCGCCATCAACTCCCTGGCCGTCATCGAGGAGGGCGGGACACCCGCGGTGGCCGTCACCGAGGGCCTGCTGGCCGAGGGCACCCGCGACGAGCTGCAGGCCGTCGCGGCCCACGAGCTGGCCCACATCGCCCGGGGCGACGCCTCCTACCTGACCCTCGTCTGCTCCCTCTCCAATCTCTTCGAGAAGCTCCGGGAGGCCCTGGAGCCCGAGCGGGAGGACCACCGGGACGCGCGCTCGGGGCAAAGGGAAGGAACCGTTTTCCCGCCGGTCCTCTTCTATCTCGCGGCCATCATCTCGTCGCTCATCATGCACCTCCTCAGCATGCTCATCAGCCGAGAGCGCGAGCTGCTGGCCGACGCCGCGGCCGTCGAGCTCTGCCGGTCCCCCGAATCCCTGGCCCGGGCCGTCTACAAGGCCCACGTCAAGAACTCCTTCGTCGGCGATTTCTCGCTGAGCTACACGCCGCTGTTCATCGTCCGCCCGGATTCGCGGGACACCTCGGAGGGCCTCCTGGGACGGATCTTCAGCTCCCATCCGCCGCTCATGAAGCGCATCGGCGTGCTGGCGGCCATGGCCCGGAAAAGGCCGCAGGCGCTCATCGACACCGTCTGGGAGAACGAGGAAGCCCGCGAGCGGGCCCGCGGCGTCATCCATTCCTTCGACGAGCTCAAGGAATGCCAGCTCGAGCTGTTCGCCGCCGACGCCCCAGGCGGCGGGGCCGCGGCCGCAACCGGCGAGGAGGCCCCCGGATGGTTCCTCTCCGCGCCGGGCGCCGAGAAGTGGGAAGGCCCGTTCACGACCGCCGAGCTGATCGGCCGACCCCGGTTCTCGTCCCTCATGCTGGTCAGGAACGCCCAGGAAGGGGTTGAAGCCAAGGCCCGCGAGTTCCCCCAGCTGCGGATCGCCATGAGCCGCCTGGCCCGCCATCACCATCTGTCGCCGGGCCGGGAGAACCTCTGTCCCCGGTGCCACGTCGCTCTCGTCGACGCCTACTACGAAGGGGTCCCCCTGAAGGCCTGCCGCCGATGCCGCGGGCGCCTTGTCGACATGGCCTGCATCGACAAGATCATCGCCCGGAGGGAGGTCGCGTTCTCCGAGCCCCTCGTCCGTAAGGCGGTCGATTTCGAGGAGCGCCACCGGACGAACCCGCTCAAGAGGATCAAGATCGAATCCTCGCTCGCGAAGGGCGTCGCCTGCCCGAGCTGCGGCTACCGGATGGCCGCCCGGCCCTACAACTATCAGTATTTCATCCCGGTCGACAAGTGCCTGTCCTGCTCCAAGATCTGGTTCGATTCCGACGAGCTGGAGATCCTCCAGATCCTCATCGAGCGCCGCAGAAAGTGACCGCCGGGACCGGGGTTCGCGGCCCGGCCGGCCCCCTTCCTCCCGCCCCGGGGGGGAAATCATCCTCCAAATCACCTATAGGGGTGATTGACCCTGTCAAGGGGTGAGAAAAAAATGGGTCCGTATCGAAGGCACCGCCTTCCCGGCGTGTGCCGGGAGGCCGTCCGGGAACGGCCGCCGGCTATAAGGGAAGCGGGCAAAGGTCGAGTGGATGGGCAAGAAAAGGATCCTCGTCGTCGATTATGACCAGAGCACCCTTGCCTCACTCCAGCAGATCCTGACGAAGCAGGGCTACGAGGTCATCCTGGCCGGCGACGGGCAGGCCGCTTGGGACAGGTACAACCAGGAGGACCCGGACCTGGTCCTCATGGAAGCGATGCTCTCCAAGATCCACGGCTTCGAGCTCTGCCAGAGGATCACCTCCGTCCACGAACGGCGGGTGCCGGTCTTCATCATGACCGGGGTCTACAAGGACCGCGTCTACCGGACCGAGGCCCTCCGGTCCTACGGGGCCTCGGAGTACTTCGAAAAACCCCTCAAGATCGCCGAGATCCTGGCATCGATCGAGGCCGTCATCGGCAAGCCCGCGGCCGACGAGCCGGAGCCGGAGCCCGCGCCGGACCCGGACCTCGACCCGGGATATATCGAAGCACAGGCCGCGGCGGCGGCGATGCAGGGGGCCACCGTGGCGGCCGAAGCCTCCAGGTCCGCCAAGCCGAAGCCCGCCGCGGACGACAGCGGATGGGCCTTCGATCTCGAACAGCTCGAGAAGGACATCCCTAAGATCATGGCCGACACGCCGGCGCCGCCTTCCAAAAAAAAGCAGGCCTCGGCCGCGGCGGCCGCGGACGACCTGGTCGCCGCCGCCCTCAAGTCCCTGCCGAACGTCAAGGTCGAGCCGGCCGCCGGCCCCAACAACAACGGGCATGACGGCGGCGAGATCGACAACATCCTGAAATCCGCGCTGGCCGACCTCGACCTGGCCGCGAAAAAGAAGAAGGCGCCGGCCCCGAAGCCCAAGGTTGCGGCCTCCGCCCGGGTCGAGAGGCCCAAACCCGCAGCTCCGCCGGAGGCCCCGAGAAAGCCGGCCCCTCCGCAGCCGCCGCCCGCCGCGAAGGCCGCCCCTTCGGTCGCGCGGCCGGCCGCAGCTCCGGCCCCGAAGGCCGAATACGTCAAGCCGCCGCCGAGGCCCGAGGCCCCGCGGCCTCCTCAGCCGCCGCGGGCCGTCGAACAGCCCAGGGTCGCGGCCCCGCCGCCTCCCCCTCCCGCTCCTGTCGAAAGAGCCAAACCCGCGTGGACTCCGGCCCCGCCCGCGCCGAGCCCCGCTCCCCGGCCCGATCCGCAACCCGACCAGCGCAAAGAGAAAGCCGGGCCCTCCCCGTCCTGGGAAAATCCCGCGCCCGCCGAGCCTCCTGACGAGCTCCGCCGGTCGGTCATCGAGGACGCCAAGCTCCGTCAGCGCATCCCCACGGGACTGTTCGACGAGGTCCACGAGAAGAAGAAAGCGCGGGGCATCCCCCCCCTCGCCATCGGCGGCGCGGCCGTGGTCGTCCTGGCCCTGGCCGGCTTCCTTCTCTTCCGCCCCAAGCCGCAGCCTCAGCCGTCCCGCCCCGTGAGCCCGCCCGCGAAGGCGGCCGCCGTCATCCCCGAAACGGTGCCGGAGCAGTCGCCCGAGACCTCGGCGCCGGCCCCGGTCCAGCAGGAGCCCGAGACGAAGCCGGCCCCGCCCGCCGCGAAGAAAACAACGGATAACGGCGCCGCCGACAAGACGCCGCCCCCGTCGAAGAAGGCCGCCCAAACGCCCGCTCCCCCGCCCGCCGCCAAAGCCGAGGAGACCGCCGCCGAAAGCTCCGAGGATCTCATCGCCCCGATCATCCAGCCGGCGGCCAATCCCGCGTTGGACCTCCAGCTGGCCGATGATCCCAAGCCTGAAGAGAAGAAGGCCGAGATCCCGCCGGCGAAAACGGTCCCCGAGGAGGTCGCGGGAGCGGCCGCCGAGGCGGCCGAAGCGGCCCCGCCCCCGGTCGCCGCGACCCGGGAGGGGGACCTCATCGACCTCATCGAGGTCGACGTCCAGCCCAAGGTCGCCAAAAGGGTCGAGCCCGTCTATCCTCAGGGGGCTCTGCGGCTCGGCATCGAGGGCACGATCACGGTCAACGCCCTGGTCGACGAGAAGGGCGATGTCGTCGAGACCGGCATCCTGAGAGGGATGAAGGATGACCGGGGACTGGAAAAGGCGGCCCAGACGGCCGTCAAGAAATGGAAGTTCGACCCGGCGCGCAAGAACGGCGTCAACGTCAAGGTCTGGATGCCGGTCGTCATCGTCTTCAAGCTGGGAGACGGGGTCGGGGAATCGATGGAATAGGAGTCAGACATGCCACTCAGCAAGGACCAAGAGGAACTGTACAAGAGGACGATGGAAGAGGTCCGCAACCAGCTGGACCATCTCGACGAAGAGGTCGAGAAGGAGCTCCAGAAGGTCCGCAAGCGCCTGGCCGAGCTTCAGGAGTCCAAGAAATCCCTGAAGATGGTCTACGAGGGGACCGCCAAGCTGCTCGGCATCGAGCTCGAGGCCGAGGAAGAAGAGGAAGGCAGCGAGGAGTCCCGCATGACCAAGATGTGATCCTACGGGCCCGGCCCTCCTGCCCCCTCCTTCCCGATCGTCTATTCCCTGGACACGCCCGCTCCCCGGGGGCGTCTCTATCCTCGCATTGACGGCCCGCGGACTTTTTTGATATACCCTACGGCATGTTCGTCCTGGTCGCGCTCCTGGTCGGCCTGCTGGCCGCCGTGCCGGTCGGGCCCATCAACCTCTACGTCGCTTCCCAAACCCTCAAGCGCGACTTCCTGCACGGGCTCCTGGCGGGCCTGACGACCTCGCTCCTCGATATCACGGCCTGCTTCATCGCCCTTCTCGGGTTCTCCGGGATCAAGCTCAGCGTCGGGCCGGATGTCGTGCCGGTCCTCAAGGTCATCGCCGCGGTCATCCTCATCCTTCTCGGCCGAAAGCTCGTCCGCGATTCCAAGACGTTCAAGATCCCCGGTCCGGGCGACAAGATGCCGTCGGCGACGCCTAAGCCCGTCCTCGGGGTCATTCTCCTCTACGTGACCAATCCCACCCTCTACATGTACTGGATCGCCGTGGCCGGCACGGTGACGGGCCACCATATCGTCGAGTACGGCGGCTGGACGGCCGTCCTGTTCGCCGTGGCCTGCGGAGTGGGGTCCTTCTCATGGTACATCTCGCTCGTCCGGTTCCTCTCGAGCCGCCAGTCACGGATCCGTCCCGAGTTGTTCCGCAGGCTCCTCTTCTACATGGGTTTGGCCCTGGTCGCCTTCGCCATCTACACCCTCGGCACGGTCTTCATCTGAGCCCATGACCAAGCGCGAGCGGGTCGAGCGCGCTTACGCGTTCGGGCCCGTCGACCGGGTCCCGTTCGTCCCCGCCGTCTACGAGCACAAGGCCCGTCTGGCCGGCCGCACGCCCTCGGAGGCCTGCCGGGACGCGGACCTTCTCCGGGAATGCTTGGAGCGGGAGCTCGAAACTTACGATCCGGACATGCTTACCGTCGGCGTCGACGTCTACAACGTCGAGGCCGAGGCCCTGGGCTGCGTCGTGCGCTATTTCCCGGATTCGGCCGACGTGCCGGCCGTCGAAGCGCCGCTCATCGACGGGCCCGCGGGGCTCCGCGACCTGGGCCTCCCGGACCCCGGCCGCGACGGAAGGATGCCGCTTTTCGTCCGAACGGCGGCCGGGCTCCATCGGGACATCGGCCGGGACATCATCGTCCGCGGCGCCCTGACCGGCCCGTTCTCGCTGGCCGCGGCCCTCATCGGCACAGAGGCCCTGCTCATGGCCACCGTCGACGATCCGGTCTTCGTCAGGGACCTCCTCGAGTTCTCGGCCCGCGTCACGCTGGCTTTCGGCGGGGCGTTCCTCGAAAAGGGCGTCGAGACGATCGTCTTCGATTCCAAGGCCTCACCGGGGGCCTCCTCGCCCCGGGTCTTCCGGGAGTTCGTCCTGCCGGTCTACCGGGACGTCGTCGTGCCCGGGCTGCGCGCCGCCGGCGCCCGCTGGACGCCCCTGATCATCGGCGGGGACACGACGCCCGTGCTCGAGGAACTCCTGGCGACGGGCGCCTCTCAGCTGCTGTGCGACGCCGGAGGGGACCTGGAGTTTTTCGGGAGGAGATGCAGGGAGGAGAGGCGGGCGCTGCGGGCCAACGTCGACGCCCGGCTGGTCCACGAAGGGAGGCCGGAGGCCATCCGGAAAGAAGGCCTGCGCATCTTGCGGGAGGCCGGCGGCGGCCCGGGATTCCTTTTCGGCTGCGGGGTGGTGGCCTACGACTGCGACCCGACCCACGTCGTCGCTCTGCGCGAGGCCCGAGACGAATTCCGAGCCGCCTAGGTCCGTGATACCCCGGCCTAGCAACAAGAGCACTGGCATACGGACCTTCTCTCGTTACCTGGGAACGAAATATCGTGAGCCGGGGTGACCCGGAGCCGTACTTCTAATGAATATCTGAAGAAAGCACGAAGGGAATTGGCGGACAGGTACCCGAGGTAGCGGTCCCCCTATCCTTCGGAGGAACCGCCGGGACTGATTCACGGGGGCGCGGAGGGCACAGGGAGATATCGATCGACACAAGGAAAAAGATAGGAAATTTCCGAGAAACGGGAAAAGACCGACTCCTAAGTCGCTTTGACCGTCGCGGACCGGGCCAGGACGCGGCCTTGACGCCGGACGAGGGCTTCGACCTTGACCCTGTCGACGGCCGTCGTCGTCCCCATCCCTGTCGTGCCGACCGCCCCGCAGGCCGACGCGTGGACCAGGATATCCAGCCATTCGGCCGCCTGGAGCCGGTCGAAACTCCTGCCCTTTGTCAGGGCTTCGTGGACCTTTAGGATCAGGCCGGCCGAGAACGCGTCGCCGGCGCCGGTCGGGTCCGCGACCCGGACGGAGAAGGCCGGCAGGCGGATGACGGCCCCCGGAACGGAGGCGACCAGGCCCTGGCCGCCCAAGGTCACGAAGACCGAGCCCGCGCCGAGGCGGCGGAGGGCGGCCGCCGCGTGGAGGGGATCGCGCCGGCCCGTGATCGAGGCCGCCTCGTCGGCGTTGCAGTGGAACATATCGGTACGAGGCAGAGCCTTGAGGAGAAAGCCCCAGCTTTTCCGGTAGGGAAAGACGACGTCGACGAAGGTCCGCGCGCCCTGGCGTTTGGCCTCCCCGAGGACCGCGGCCAGGCCGGTGTCGAACTTGCCGAGCAGTCCCACGCCTCCCGCGTAATAAACGAGCGGCCTGAGCCTCTTCAGAAGCGCCAGGACCGGCGCGGAGGGCATCCCGAGGTTGGCCCCGGGGTCGGCGTGGAAGCGGCGGTCCTCACCGCGGACGACGAGGACCAGGTCGAGGGCCGTCGGGGCGCCGTCGACCAGGACGGCCTCGGCGCGGACCCCTGCCGACCTCAGCTCACGGACGAGATAATCGCCGAACATATCGCGGCCGGCTGGGAAGACGGCCCTCAGACGCGACTTGGGGAAGCCGAGCCGGACGAGGTCGGTCGAGACGTTGCAGGCGTGCCCCCCCAGGGAATGACGGATGGTGCCGAAGACAACCCCTCCCGGCGGGGCCGGGCGCTCGAGGCCGGCGGCGATGAGGTCGACGACGGCGATGCCGCTGACGAGGATCACGCGCCTATTGTACCCGAGACTCCCGGGGATTCAATGGCTCTCAATAGATCTTGCGCCAGGTCCCGGCATCCAGGTCGGCCAGCCAGAGCTGGTCCTCCTCCCAATTGAGGACCAGGACGTAGGCGCCGATGCCGACAAGCCAACCGGCCTCGTCGACGTCGAACGGCAGAGGCAGAGCCCCCGTTTCAGAAAGGTCGGCGTCGAGCAAGACGAGGTGGCCGGCCCCGTCCCTGACCTGCTTGATAGCCAGCCCGGCGCCCCCGCGGACCCAGATCAGGCTCGGCCCGAGCCGGCCGGGATCGAAGTCCTCAAGCTCCCTCCGGACGGTCACCCGACCCTCGGCCGGGGAGTAGATTCCGAGCGTTCGCTTGCCGGCAAAGAAGGCCAGCCGGCTTCCATCGTCCGACCACCGGTACCAGTCGATCGAAGAATCCCGGACGACTTCCCGCTTATCTCCGCTTTCGACGTCCATGAGCCCCAGAACCGTGCTGCGGTCATCCTCGCACCGGGAGACGAAGGCGAACGACCTTTGAACGCCGCGCCGGTCGCCGGAAGGATATTGGATGTCCTCGGCCAGGAGCCGGCAGGCTCCGGTCTCGGGATCGAATCGGAAAAGACGCGTGGCCGCCCCCTCGGCCGCGCTCCGCCCGCTGGGCACGGCGAAAACGAGCGCGTCCCTGCCGCCGGCGGTCCAACCGACGAACCTGATCCAATAGCCCTCGTCGACGTCCAAGGGGAACGATCGAAGCCCGCTCCCGTCGGCCTTGATGGAGCCCAGAAGCCAACGCGCCGGCCTCTTTCCCGTGCCCCTGGCGGCGAAGACCACGCTCCGCCCGTCCGGAGAGATCTGGAAGGAGACCGGATGACGGCCGAAAAAGGGAGAGTCCTTCCGCGAGGTGACGTTGAGCGGCGCCGCGCCCGATCCGTCCGTGTTCATCATCCAGAGGTCGGCCGAGACACTCCTTCGGGTCTCGAAGGCATAATTGATGAAGACCATCTTGCCTCCGCCGATCTCGAATCCCAGCGGAACGCGGGCCTTGGCGATCGTCCGCAACCGGCCGTCCGCGGCGTCGAAGCGGAAGACCTTGCCCCGGCCCGCGAAATAGGCGCTCGAGTCGTATACCTGGAGATCGTAGATGGCCCGCCCCCTGCCCCCGGCCGCGGCCGCAGCCGCGGACCATACGGCGCCCAAGACCAGGGCCGCAAGCAACAGAGGAAGCCCGAATTTGGCGAAGTCACGGACCTTCCTCGCCGGCTGTGAGAAGTCCGTGCGCGCAAAGGCCAGGAGCGAGGCCAAGGCCAGGCCTATCGGGAGGAGGATGGTGAAGGGGGCCAGAGCGGCCGCGCTCACCGGAGAACCGGCCAACGGCGCCAGAAAAGGCAGCCAGAGCAGGAACGCTCCGAACTCGAGGAGCGCCCAGATCAAAAGACTCGAAAAGACCACCGCGTATTGTCTCTCGGTCAGGAACGAGAGCGAAAAGCCGACGGTCAGCAAGGCCCAGGACAGCAGGAAGCCCAGCGACATCAGCGAGAAGCCCCCGCTGAGATCCTTGGCGCCGAGGTCCGCGACCGTCCGGCTCAGCCCGGGGACGACCCGCACGACGACGGCGAAGAGGAGAAGAACGGCCGCCAGGATGGTCAGGAGGGCGGCGTATTTCGCCAGCCAAACCGTCGATCTTTTGACCGGCCGGGAGAAAAGATAGGCCCAGGCGTCGTCCTTGAATTCCGCGGCGAACCCGCCGGCCCCGAGGAGCAGGCCGACGAACGGCAGGAAGATCACGGTCACGGCCCCGGTCAGGATGTCGACGAGATCCCTCCTTCCGGGCAGAAGCAGGAACGCCAGGACGTAGATCAGGATCCCGGCAAGGGCGAAGATCAACAGGTCGAGCTTGTCCTTCCATTCCTTGCGGAAGATCTTTTCGAACATGAGCTCCTCCTGCCGCCGCTCCGTCTTTGCCGGGCCCCTAGGCGACGAAGCTCCGGAAAATGTCCTCCAGGCCGCCAGGCCCCGCCTCCCCGCCCGCCGCCATCCGCTCGTCGTGCCTCTCGCGGACCGCTTCGTAATCCTCGTCCAGCACGAGGCGCCCGCCGTGGAGGATGAACAGATGCTCGACGATCCGCTCCAGCTCGTGGACCATGTGGGTCGCGAACAGGACCGTCGTGCCGGCGTCGGCCAGCTCCCGGATGATGTCTCTCAGGAAATCCTGCCGGGTCGGGACGTCGATGCCGGAGGTCGGGTCGTCGAGAACGAGCAGCCCGGGACGGGCGGCCAGGGCCGCGGCGAACCCCAGCTTCAGCTTCAGGCCGCGGGACAGCGCCCTGACACGGACGTCGCGGTCGAGACCGAAAACGCGCAGATAGTCCTCGGCCCTCGGGCCGTCCCAGCGGGGATAGAAAGCGGCGTTGAAGTCCAGCAGCTCCCCGACCCTCATCCCGCCGAAGAAGAACGGGTCCTCGGGAATGTAGCCGATCGCCCGCTTGTAGGCCGCGTCACCGAAACGGATGGCTCTCCCATCGAAGAAGAGCTCGCCCCGGTCGGCGGGAATGACGCCCGTGATGATCCGGATGAGGGTCGTCTTGCCTTCCCCGTTGCGGCCCAGCAGACCGTGGACCTTGCCTTTCGCCAAGGACAGGGATAGGCCCTCGAAGACCTTTTTGCGGCCGAAGCTCTTGGCCAGGTTCGCGACGCGGAGGACTTCGCTCATGTCTTCCCTCCCCGGGTTCGGCTCCGGCTCCCGCGGCCGTCAAGGATCCTCTCCACGGCCAGCCTGAACTCGTCGGCGGAATAGCCGAACCGGGCGGCCTCGTCGACCGCCCGGGCGATCGTCAGATCCAGCGCGGCCCGCTTTTCTTCCCGGACGATGGACTCCGAACGGGCGGAGACGAAGCAGCCTTTGCCCTGCCTCGTCGTGATGATCCCTTCCTGCTCGAGCTCCCGGTAGGCCCGGGCCACGGTATTAGGATTGACGATGAGCTCGGCGGCCAGGTCCCGGATCGAGGGCAGCCCGTCTCCCGGCTTGAGAGCGGCCCCGGCGATCCGACCCCGGACGCCGGCCTTGATCTGCTCGTAGATGGGGACGAAGCTCGACGGGTCCACTTTGATCATCGGTCCGACCTCTGTATCATTGTACTAGTATTATAGTACACTTTTTCGATTTGTCAAGCGATTTTTCCGTTTCCTCTCCCGTTCCCGGACATCTGAACAGAAACAGCCGCCGATCGATATCGTCTCTTTCATCCGGAGGACAAAGGACACGGCCGAGGGAGATGGGCCCGGGGTGAACCATCCGGCGGCGGCTGTCGTATAATAGGGCGAGGAGGCCGACCATGACCAAATTCCTACTTTGGCTCATCCTGCTCGTCATCGCCTGGCCGGTGGCCCTGCTGGCCCTGCTCCTCTTCCCCATCGTCTGGATCCTGCTCATCCCCTTCCGGCTGCTCGGCATCACGGTCAACGCCGTCCTCGACCTGTTCAAAGCCATCATCACCCTGCCGGCCCGCCTCCTCCGCGGCCCCTCGAGGGTCTAGTCCCCTGGAAAAGAATTTCGTGCCCCCTTCTTCATGATCCGGATCATAAGGGCATGGTCAGTAAGGTGGACCGCGTTCCCGACATCCGGGGCCTGATCGAAGAGGCCCCGCGGTCCCCGGCTCGCGTCTTCGAACAGACGGAGGTAGCTTTTTCCGCCGGCCGGGCCATCGCCTCTGCGCTCGCATCTGTTCCTCTCGGATCGATCATGGCGGGAGGACAAGAAGGATCGCTATCAGGAGGAACCACATGCTCATACAGGACGCTCAACGTGAGGTTCGCACCGTCTTTTTCGGAGGTTTCGTCGGCCAGCTCGTCTCTGGCCTTATCTGGCTCGTATCCGCGGCTTTGGCCACCTGGATCGAGCCGGCTCTGGGCATCTGGGTTCTGGTTGCCGGCGGCTTTTTCATCTTCCCCCTGACCCAGCTCCTCCTGCGCCTCATGGGCCGGCGCCCATTCCTCAGCCCCGAGAACAGGCTCAACGCGCTGGCCATGCAGGTGGCCTTCACCTTGCCCCTCAACCTGCCCCTCGTCGCCGCCGCGACCTTCTACCGCCAGGAGTGGTTCTACCCGGCTTTCATGATCGCCCTTGGCACCCACTACCTGCCCTTCGTTTTTCTCTACGGCATGCCCCACTTCGGCGCCCTCGCTGCGATCCTGGTCGGTGGCGGTGTGGCCCTCGGCCTCACCAATCCCGGGCCCTTCGCCCTCGGCGGCTGGCTCACGGCGGCCGTGCTCTTGATCTTTGCCTTAGTGGGGGCTTGGGTCATCCGACGCGAGCTGGTGCGGCTGCCGGCCGAGACCGGGCCGGGTGTGACGAAGGGCCCGAGCTGATTCTCCTCAATTCGGAGACCGGCCGGCCTTGAGGGGCGACCGGGGTCGATCGGCCTTTTGGGAACGGATACGGGGCCCGTTCGCACCGGATCCGGAGCGGGCCCCTGCGAGTTCGTGAGCCGCCGAGACCGGCCCCTTCGAAGGCGCCCGGAATCACCGCAGCGACCGAAGAGCACCGCTGACCCCGGGGCCGAGGGGATCCACGACTTGGAGGGGGAATCCGCTCCGCCTTCCCCCTTCCAACGGTCGCTTCGCTCCCTGCCTCCCCTTCTCGAACGCTGCGGCGTTCTGCGACCAGGAGGACATATCCCCCTGGACCCCCTTCCGGCCGAGATAGCCGCAGGACGGATCGTCTGAGGGAGCATAAAGCGGTGATCCAGCCGGACGGTGGAACGGACGAGGGTATCCTCGAAGAGGACGGCTCACGCTGTTTGAGCCTGCTGCACGCAAGACCGGAGCGGGCCCCTGCGAGTTCGTGAGCCGCCACGTCCGTTCCGCCGTGAGGCGAAATAGGATCACCGCAGCGACCGAAGAGGATCCCCGAGGCCCTTCCGCAGCCGAAGAAAGTGTGCCCTCGTGAGGGGCGCGCTCCGCGAGGGGAACGGCAGAGAGCACGGTTTGCGTTCTCCGGGCGGCCCTTCATATAATACCCTCGCCGATGGTCCGCTAGTTCACCGGTCTATCTGCGAAGGAGGAACCCGATGGGCCGCAAAAAGATCCACCTGGTCGCCAACGCCCATCTCGATCCGGTCTGGCTCTGGGAGTGGCAGGAGGGAGCCGGCGAGGCCCTGTCGACCTTCCGCCAGGCCGCCGAGTTCTGCGAGACCCGCCCGGGATTCGTCTTCTGCCACAACGAGGCCGTCCTCTACGAGTGGGTCGAGGAGCACGAGCCGGCCCTGTTCCGTAGGATCCGCAAACTCATTCGGCAAAAGAAATGGCACGTCATGGGCGGCTGGTACGTCCAGCCCGACTGCAACATGCCGAGCGGCGAGTCGTTCGTCCGCCAGATCCTCCTCGGCAAGCGCTACTTCGCCGAGAAATTCGGCGTCGAGCCCCGGACGGCCGTCAACCTCGATCCCTTCGGCCACACCCGCGGCCTGGTCCAGATCGTCGCCAAGAGCGGATACAAGGCCTACCTCTGCTGCCGGCCGGGCGACAAGGAATGCCCCCTCCCGCGCGACGAGTTCGTCTGGGTCGGCTACGACGGCTCCGAGGTCCTGGCCGAGCGGGCCTCGGCCCATTACTGCTCGGCCGGCGGCCGGGAGCGCGAGCGCCTCGAGAAATGGCTGGCGGAGCACCCCGGCAAAGATCTCGTCATCCACCTCTGGGGCATCGGCAACCACGGCGGCGGGCCGTCCCGCAAGGACCTGGCCGACCTCGACGCTCTGGCTCGCGAACGGGACGATCTGGAGATCGTCCACTCGACGCCCGACGCCTATTTCGCCGAGCTCGAGACCGGCCGGCCCCGGCCGCCCCGGCGCGAGCGGGACCTCAATCCCTGGGCCGTCGGGTGCTACACGTCGATGTCGCGGGTCAAGCGGGGCCATCGCCGGCTCGAGAACGAGCTCTACTCGGCCGAGAAGATGGCCGTCGCCGCCTGGGCCAACGGCCTTCTCCCCTACCCCGCCGAGGAGCTGAAACGGGCCGAAAAGGACCTGGCCTTCACCGAGTTCCACGACATCCTGCCGGGCTCCTGCATCCCGGCCGGCGAGGAAGGCGCCGTGCGCCGGATCGGCCACGGGCTCGAGATCCTCTCGCGGATCAAGGCCCGGGCCTTCTTCGCCCTGGCCGCGGGCGAGCCGAAGGCCGCGCCAGGAACGATCCCCCTCTTTGTCCACAACCCGCACCCTTACCCGGTCCGGGCCATCGTCGAGTGCGAGTTCGAGCCCTGGGAGCCGAACTTCACGACGACCCGCTGGGACGTCCGTCTTACGCATCGCGGACGGCCCGTCCCCTGCCAAGCGGAAAAGGAGGAAAGCCATCTCAGCGTCGAGTGGCGCAAGCGGGTCGTCTTCGAAGCCGAGCTCCCGCCGTCCCGCCTCAGCCGCTTCGACGCCCGGCTCGAGCCGGGCATAGGAACGCCCGTGGGCGCCGTGCCCTCGGCCGCCGGCACGGTCGTGACGCCGGAGCGCGTCGGCGTCGAGACGGCCGAGCTCACGGCCGCCGTCAACACCCGCACCGGCCTTCTCGACGTCTATCGGGCCGGGGCGTGCGACCTCCTGGCGCCGGGGGCCTTCGCCCCGCTGGTCATGGCCGACAACGCCGATCCCTGGGGCATGAAGGTCCGGCGCTTCCGGGACCTCGCTGGCCGTTTCGCGCTCGCCGAACCCGGGGAGGCGGCCCGGATCTCCGGCCTTCCCGGCGAGGATCTGCCCTCGGTCCGGTTGATAGAGGACGGACCGGTCCGGGCCGTCGTCGAGGCCGTCCTCGTTCACGGGCATTCGGCCGTCGTCCTCCGCTACAAGCTCCCCAAGCGCGGCCCGGAGATCGAGGTCGAGGCCCGGGTCCTGTGGAACGAGAAGGACAGGATGCTGAAGCTCTCTCTGCCCTCGAAGCTGGCCTCGCCCCGCTTCGTCGGCCAGGTCGCCTTCGGCGCCGACGACCTGCCGGCCGACGGCGACGAAGCCGTCTCCCAGAAATGGCTGGCCCTTCTCTCCGAGACCGATGGAGCGGCGCTCACCGTCATCAACGACGGCATCCACGGGTCGGACTTCCGCGACGGGGAGCTCAGGCTCTCGCTCCTGCGTTCGCCCGCCTACGCCGCGGACACGTGGGAGGACAAGCTGGCCGTGGCCCGCGACCGCTTCGTACCCCGCCAGGACCAGGGCGAGCGGCTGTTCCGTTTCTGGCTGAACGGCGGCCCGCTCGCCGACAGGATGGAAAAGGTTGGCCGCGAGGCCCAGGCCCGCAACGAACGGCCGTACGTCCTGGCCTACTCTCCGCCCGGGACGGGACGCCGGACGAAGGCGGCCCTGGTCGTCGACGGCCCGGCCGTGGAATGTCCGGCGCTCAAGAGGTCCGAGGACGGCCGCCACGTCGTCGTCCGGCTCTTCGAGCCGACCGGCCGTGAGCGCACGGTGACCGTCAAGCTGCCGGTCTTCGGCGCGAGAAGGAAGGTCCGGCTGAAAGGCTTCGAGGTCCGGACCCTGCGCTTCGACCGCCGCCGGAAGGTCTTCGTCGAGACCGACCTCCTCGAAAGAAGAGCGGGCCGGAGATGACCTCCAAGGAGCGGGTCGCCGCGGCCCTCGAGGGGCGCATTCCTGACCGCGTCCCTTACGGCGAGTTCGCCGTCGATTTCGACACCGTCGAACGGATCATCGGGCACGAGACCTACCTGCGGGCCAAAGCCAAGTCGCAGATCGCCTTCTGGGAGGGGCGCCATGACGAGGTCGCCCAGAGCTGGCTCGAGGACCATCTCGAGCTCCACCGCCGGCTCGAGCTCGACATCGTCACCTTCCCCATGGCCACCTGGGAGATGCCGCCGCCGACCGACGACCCGCCGCCGCGGCGCGTCGACGCCACGACCTGGGAAGACCGCTTCGGCCGGATCTACAAGCTGTCGGAGACCACCTGGGACATCACCTGTGTGCGCGACCCGGTCCGCGACGCCCGGGTGTTCACGGCCGGGGAGTTCGAGCGCCGGCCCGAGCGCCCGGTCCGCGACGAGCGTTCGTGGCGCATCCTCGACACGGTCATCCAGCGCCTCAAGGGTGAGAAATACATCTGCGGCCCTTCGGGGGGGTCGATCGGCATCGTCCTTCTCGGCGGCATGGAGAGGGGCCTGTTGGAGCTCGCGTCGAATCCCGAGGCCGTTCGGGCGGCGACGGCCTTCCGGGTCCGTGAGCAGAACCTGGCCGACGAGGTCATGATCCATGCCGACGCGGACGCCGTCCTGTGGGCCGAGGACCTCGGCTTCAAGACCGGCCCGCTCATCGGCCCGGCCATGTTCCGGGACCTGTTCCTCGAGGCCAACAAGGCCCGGGCCCGCCACGTCAAGGAGCGCTTCGGCAAGAGGATCCTCAAGCACTGCTGCGGCAACATCAACCTGCTGATGGACTTTTTCGTCGACATCGGCTACGACGCCTACCAGTCCATCCAGCCGACGGCCGGGATGGACCTCTGCCGGCTCAAGAAGGAGTACGGCGACCGGATCACGCTGTGGGGCGGGGTGGCCGTCGAGCACCTCGTCGGGGGAACGCCGGAGGAGGTCCGCGGCGACGTCAGGCGGGCCATGGCCTGCGCCAAGCCGGGCGGCCGCTTCATCCTGGGGACCAGCCACAGCGTCGCCGTGGGCACGAAGTACGAAAACTACATGGCCATGCTGGACGAATTCCGGCGGCTGTGTCACTATTAGCGGCGAAGGAGGCGACCATCGAGGCCCCCGTATCGCTCGTTCTGGTCGGCATCGGCGGCATGGGCGGGGTCTATGTCCGCGAGCTCCTGGAGCGGGAGAAAGAGGGCCGCTTCCGGATCGTGGCCGCCGTCGATCCCCAGCCGAACCGGTGCCGGCAGTACCGGGAGCTCCGGGCCCTCGGGGTGGTTTGCTTCGTCGGGCTGAAGGATTTCTACCGGAACAAGACGGCCGAGCTGGCCGTCCTCTCGACCCCCATCGCTTTCCACCGCGAGCAGACCTGTCTGGCGCTCGAGCGGGGCAGCCACGTCCTGTGCGAGAAACCGGCGGCCGGGACCATCCAGGAGGTCCGGGAGATGATGGCCGCCGAGAGGGCCTCGGGGCGCTGGGCGGCTGTCGGCTACCAGTGGTCGTTCAGCCGGGCCGTTCAGGCCCTCAAGAGCGACATCCGGGCGGGGCTGTTCGGCCGGCCGAGGCGGATGAAGTGCCTGACCCTCTGGCCGCGGGACGAGGGCTATTACGCGAGGAACGATTGGGCGGGAAGGCGGCGGACGGCCGACGGCGCTTGGGTGCTCGACAGCCCGGCCCAGAACGCCATGGCCCACGACCTCCACAACATGCTTTACGTTCTCGGCGGCGAGGTCGACCGGAGCGCCGCCCCGGCCGAGGTCGAGGCCGAGCTCTACCGGGCCTACCCCATCGAGAACTTCGACACGGCGGCCGCCCGGATCATGACCGGCGACGGCGTCGAGATCCTCTTCTACGTCACCCACGTCGCGGAGGCCGAGCGGGGCCCGGTCTTCCGCTACGAGTTCGAGCGGGGCGTCGTCGGGTGCGACAGCCGGGCCTCGGGCATCTGGGCCGAGCTTGAGGACGGAACGAGAAAGGACTACGGGGTGCCCGACGACGAGCCCATGAACAAGCTCTGGCGGTCGGTGGCCGGCGTGCGGGACGGGACCCGGCCGCTCTGCGGGCTGGAGGCGGCCGCCGGCCAGACGCTGGCCGTCAACGGCATGCAGGAGTCGATGCCGGATGTCCGGCCGTTCCCCGGGGGCGCGGTCCGGACGGCCGGGCCCGAGGGCGCGAGGCGCCTGGTCGTCAACGGGCTCGGCGAGGCCTTCGAGGCCTGTTTCGAGGCGGGCGCCCTGCCCTCCGAGATGGGCGTCGACTGGAGCGCCAAAGGGAAGAGGATCGACCTTCGGGGCTACGCGTCCTTCCCGTCGGGATAGCGGCATGCGGCTGACCATCGAGAAGATCGTCTACCCGGGGCGGCGGCTGGCGCGTCACGAGGGCCAGGTCGTCTTCACCGACCGCGGGCTGCCGGGCGAGGTCGTCGAGGCCGAGGTCTTCCGGGAGCGCAAGAATTTCGCCGAGGCCCGGACGGTGCGCGTCGTCGAGAGCTCGGCGGACCGGCGCGAGCCGCGGTGCGGGCATTTCCAGGTCTGCTCCCCCTACCAGGATATGGACGACGCGGCCCAGCTCCGCGTCAAGAAAGGCCAGGTCGAGGAGATCCTGTCACGCGAGCTGCGGAGGCCGTTCGAGGCCGGCGAGGTCGTGCCGTCGCCCGAGATCTGGGGGTACCGGAACAGGATCCGGCTAAGGGCGATGTGGCGGGGCGAGCGGCTGGACTTCGCGTACAACGAGCCGGGCGAGGAAGCCTCGTTCGTGCCCGTCGACCGGTGCTTTCTCGTGCCCGAGGCGACCAACGACCTGCTGAACGAGATCCGCGAGCGGGCCGACAGCGGTGGCTGGACGTCGATCGCCGGCGTCGAGGTCAGGCGGAGCCGGTCGAGCGGCGGGTCGCTCGTCGTTCTGGACCTCGATTCGGAGAAGGACCTGGCCGCGATGACGAGCGGCCTCGAGGGGCTGCGGCTGAAGCATGAGCTGGTCGGGGCGGTCGGATCCGTCTTCGACGGCAAACGGACGGTCAAGAAGCGGCTCTTCGGCCGGGACTTCGTCGATGAGCGGGTCCGGGGGCTGACGTACAGGATCGGGGCCCGGTCGTTCTTTCAGATCAACGTCGGCATCCTCGACAGGGTCATCGAGGACATGGCGGCGGCCGTCGCCCGGATCGAGGCCGAACCGGTCGTGGCCGATCTCTATTGCGGATTGGGGACGTTCGGGATGGCCCTGGCGGGCGGGGCCCGGGAGGTCTTCGGGGTCGAGTCCGACGAGGAGAACATCGCGTACCTGAAGAAGAACCTCCAGCTCAACGGGATCGGGAACTTCGCCGTCTGCGAGGGGACGAGCGAGGAGTGGCTGCCGGAGATCTTGGAGAGGCGGCCGGACGTCGTCATCCTCGATCCGCCGCGCCGGGGAGTGGATCCCAGGATGACCGAGGCCCTGGCGCAGGCCGCCGTGCCGCTCGTGCTGTACCTGTCGTGCAATCCGGCGACCCTGGCGCGGGACCTCAAGCCGCTCCTCGAGACCTACGAGCTCGCCGGGCTCCAGGTCTACGACTTCTTCCCCCACACCCCGCACATCGAGTGCCTGGCCATTTTAATGGGGGACATGATACCTGTTTCCCATTTATCGGAACGCCGCTCACCCTGAGAACCGCACGGACGGGACCTGCCCTCTCTATGATAAAATGGGGGACATGGTATCATGTCCCCCATTTCCTCGGGCTCCCGTAGATATCCGCGACCTGACGCTCGGGGAGCTCCGCGCCGAGCTCGAAGCCATGGGGGAAAGGCCCTTCCGGGCCGTCCAGATCTTCGACGGGCTCTATAAGAAGAGCGCGGCGGGCTTCGACGCGCTCACCACCCTGGCCAAGCCCCTTCGGGACAAGCTCGCCGCCCGCTTCGCGATCGGCGGCATCGCGGTCGCCGACAAGCGCGAGTCCGCCGACGGCACGATCAAATTCCTCTTCCGTCTGACCGACGGCGAGCACATCGAGACCGTCCTCATCCCGTCAGGAGCGCGGCTGACGGCCTGCCTTTCGACCCAGGTCGGCTGCAAGTTCGCCTGCGCGTTCTGCGCCAGCGGCCGCCACGGCTTCAAGCGGAACCTCCGCCCCTCCGAGATCACCGGGCAGGTCCTCCAGGCCCAACGGGAGCTGGGGAGGGAGCCGACCAACTTCGTTCTCATGGGCATGGGCGAGCCCCTCGACAATTGGGAGAACGTCGAGAAGGCCCTGCGCATCATGAACGCCCCGGAGGGCCTGGGCATCGCCGCGCGGCGCATGACCGTCTCGACGGCCGGTTTCGCCGAGGCCTTCGGGCGGCTGGCCGCGCTCGACCTGCAGATCAACCTGTCGCTCTCTCTGCACGCGGTGACCGACAGGCTCCGCGACCGGCTCATGCCCATCAACCGGCGCTTCCCGCTCGAGGAGGTCGTCCGGGCGGCCGAGGATTACCTCCGGTCGGGAGGCCGGATGATGACCCTCGAGTACATCGTCATCGCCGGCCTCAACGATTCCCTCGACGACGCCGACGGACTGGCGGCCATCGCCCGCCGGCTGCGGGCCAAGGTCAACCTGATCGCCTACAGTCCCGTCGAGGGCTGCGAATTCAAGCGCCCGTCCGACGCCGCGATCGGCCGGTTCAAGCGCTGGCTCGAGGAGCGGAAGGTCGGCACGACGCTGCGCCTGTCCAAGGGCGCCGACATCGCCGCCGCCTGCGGACAGCTGGCCGGCAAATGGGGGACATGATACCTATTTCCTATTTTGCCCGGCTCTGAGATATATCGCCCCCTCTCGAACGTCCTTCTCCTATGTAGGGAGAAGAACATGCCAAGATTCGCGCGGGTCGTCGTGCCGGGATGTCCTCATCACCTGATCCAGAGAGGCAACCGTCGCCAACAGGTCTTCTTCTCCGACGAGGACAGAGCCTTCTATCTCACGCTGCTCGATCGGGAGGCCAGGAAGCGCGGGATCACGATCTGGGCGTTCTGCCTTATGACGAATCATGTCCATATTGTCGCGGTCCCTGAGAATAAAGACAGCTTTGCGCGAGGAATTGGAGAGGTCCACCGCCGATATACGCTAGTCATCAATAGCCGGGAGGGTTGGAAGGGATTTCTCTGGCAGGGACGTTTCATATCTTACCCACTCGACGACGGGCATGCGTATTCCGCCGTCCGATATGTAGAGAGGAATCCTGTCAGAGCCGGCATCGTCTCCGCCGCCGACCAATACGAGTGGTCGAGCGCCCGTGCTCATGTCAGGAAAGAAGCCCACCCGCTTCTTACTCCCTTTGCGCTGCAGAAAGTCATCCCGGATTGGTCAGCTTATCTGGGGACAGAGGACGATCCTGCAGATATCGAGAAGTTCATCCAGCACGAGAATACCGGGCGGCCTTTGGGCTCTATGGAGTTCATCAAGCGTCTTGAGGCCCTGACTGGCCGGATCCTGGCCCCTAAACCGAAGGGCAGGAAGAAAAGAAATGGGAAATAGGTATCATGTCCCCCATTTGGTGACCAGCCAGAGCAGGAGGATGATCAGGCCGACGAGCAGCCAGCTTCCTCCGAACCCCAGGACATCGATCCAGCGCGGCTTCATGATCTCCCAGTTGCTGCCCGGGACGAGCTTGCGTTTCTCGATCTCCTCGTAATGCTCGACGGCCCGGCGCAGAGCACGCTCCTCTTCCTCTGGCGTCCTCTGGACCGGAGTATGGACCCTGGCGAAGAAGCGGTCGAGGTCGGCCTTGGGCACCGGCCGGCTCACGGCGCTGAAGAGGAACAAAAGGATGAACGGGAAGAGGGCGTCGAACCCGAAGCGGACGGCGCTCAGCTGGGCCTTGGAGAACCCCGAAAAATCGATCCCCAGCCAGCTGAGCACCCAGATCTCGGCATGGAACCGGCCGATGCCGACGCGCGGCGAGCCCGGGTCCTCGGGATCGGTCCGGGCCACTTTCTCGAAGAAGATCCCTTCGGGCGGATTGACGCGCTCCCGTAGGAGAGGTTCTCCGACCGCCGCCGCCCGCCCGGCCTCGACGTCCTCGAGCACGGCCTGGGTCGAGATGGCCACGATCCGCGGTCGGGTCTCCTTCAGGAAGGCGGGATGGGTCCGGGACCACTCCAGGGACTGGAACAGATTGGGCACCAGGGCGTAGATGATGAAGCAGAGGAAGACCTGGGCGATGACCGCCGTCCGCGTCACGCGCCGCCAGAGGAAGCCCAGCCAGATGGCCGCCCCGAAGACGGCCGGGAGCGAGATGAAGTACTTGAACAGGTCGAGGAGGTTGCCGATGAACAGGGCCGTGCCCACGCCGCCGAGCAGGGTCACGCCGACGGCCACCCGCCCGACGGCGATGAGATGCCGCTCCGACTTGGGCTTGACGAACGGCTGATAGAGGTTGCGGATGAAAAGGGCCGAATAGGAGACCCCCGAACCGGATAGGGTCGACATCTGGGCCGAAAGAATGCCGGCCATCATCAGCCCGATGGCCCCCGGGAAGAGCAGGTCCATGGTCATGTAGCCCCAGATGAGGTCCGGGTCGTGGAGCCGGCCCGCGTACAGGCCGATGGCCAGGAGACCCGTCAGGGCCCAGAAAATCATGATGAAGCGCTTGAAGAACATGCCGCCGATCATCCCGACCCGGGCCGTCATCTCGTTGCGGGCCGAGCCGGCCGTCTGCATGCCGGTGGCCACGGCGATGATCGAGACGAGGTTGGCCAGGATCATGGCCAGGATCGTGTACCAGGCGTACTCGCTGGTGGCCGCCGAGCCGAACAGGTGGAACATGTAGTCGGGCACCGCTTCGTGGAGGCCCTTGAACCCGCCGACCCGGGCCAGGCCGAGGGGAATGAGCAGGAAGGAGAAGGTCGTCAGGAGAACGCCCTGGATGACGTCGGTGACCGCGGCCGCCAGGAAGCCCCCCATCATCGTGTAGGCCCCGACGATGACGGCGCTGGCCAGGTAGATGCCGGCCGGGTTGGTGTAGGAGATGAACGACCGCAGCTCGCCGCGCTTGTCGCGCTCGGCTAGCTCGTCGAGGCGGGCGCGTTCGGCCTCGGAGAGCTCGGCGGCGTCCTTGGAGCGCAGGGCCTGGAACTCGTGGAAAAGGTCGACGCTGGCGCGCTCTTCCAGGGTGTATTTTTCGGCCGGCTTGGGGGTCAGGGCCATCATGGTCTTAGCCGCGACCATGTAGCCGACGCCGGTCCCCAAGAAAGCCATGAATAAGGTGAACACGGCGAACGCGGCCCCCAGGAACCGGCTCTTGAAGCGCTCGGTGAAGAAATCGCCGATGGTCACCAGGCGCACCCGCCGGAAGAAGGCCGTCGTGAACCAGTAGAACGGGGTCAGGAACAGGACGAGGTACTGGATCCACATCCCGCCGATGCCCTGGCGGTAGATCTCCCGCGAGACGACGATGGCCTGGTCGGCGTTAGTCGAGGTCCCCAGGTTGAGGAAGAACTGGTAGACCTTCCCCAACCGCCGGCCCGCCAGGTGGAAGTCCTCGGTGGTCGTCGTCCGCCGGGCGGCCCGCCAGCCGAGCCCCAGCATCGAGACGAGGAAGACCAGGATGATCGAGAGATCGAGCCAGTGCAAGCCGATGATCGTCATTTTTTAAAAGGGGGACATGATACCTATTTCCCTATTTTTTCCTCCCCGCCGGAGATTTAATCAGGCCCACATTCTGGAATGGGGAAATAGGTATCATGTCCCCCAATAAAAGCGCCTGCCGGAATAGGGAAATAGGTATCATGTCCCCCATTAAAAGCGGCCGGAGTAGCGGTGCATGAGCTCGTCGGCCAGCTTCCAGTAGGCGGCCACGGCCCCGTTGGCCAGGTCGTGCGAGTAGCGGGTCAACCGCTCGCGGGCCTTCTTCGGGTCCTTCTTGTAGAGGGCCAGGACCTCCTCCTCGAACGCGGCCTGGTCGGCGAAGGCCTTGTCCTCGATCCCCCGCCAGACCTTCTCGATGTCCTGGGTCATCTCCTGCCAGCGGAACAGGGCCAGCTTGCTGACCGTCCGGAAGGCCCACCAGGCGCAATCCCGGCTGAACTCCCACCGGCCGTCGACCATGTAGGGGGCCGGCATCTGGGAGATGCCGATGTAGAACGGCGTGTGAGGCGTCGTCGCCGGATTGTCGTAGCCCAGCCAGACGACCCCGCCGATCGGCCCCGGCAGCCAATCGCGCGACTGGGTGACCTGGAGGTAGGTCGCCGCCGGCGAGCAGATGGTCCGCTCGCGCCTCACCCGCAGCAACTCGCGGAGGTCGTTGTTCATGAACGGCGAGGCCACCGGGCTCTTGACGGTCTCTCCCTTGCGGTTGACGGCCGTCAGGGTCCGGGTCATGTCGTACTCGGTCCCTCCGTAGGTGTCGCGGAAGATGGCCAGGATGTCGGCGACGCCGACCTTCTTCTCCGGCTTGACCGAGAAGGGGTAATTCTCGGACTCGGGATGGAGCCCGAGCGAAGGCGCGAGCAGGCTGAGGACCCGCCATTCGCGCCGGCGGCACCCCAGGCTCGTCCGCGAGCCCGGGTTGTAGGCGTAGCAGAACTCGAAGGGCGCGCCGCTTGCCTCGGACCAGAAGCCCATCTCTTCGGCCAGCGACGTGACGTTCGCGGAGGCCATGAAGAACTCCTTGTTCGCCAGGTCGAGCTGCCGGATGCGGCCGGCGTTGGCCGAGACCCCGATCTCGTCGTCCGGGACCCGCTGGGCCGCCCAGACCGCCCCGACCTTGCCGCGGCCGGGCCCGTAGATCTCGAAGTGCCAGACCTCCTTCGTGTCGGCGAACGTGAAGCACTCGCCCCAGTCGTTGTAGCCGTAGGTCTTGGTCAGCTCGTCGGCCACCCGGATGGCCTCCCGGGCCGTTCGGGCCCGTTCGAGGACCAGGCGGTAGAGCTCGGGAGCGTCGATGATCCCCTCCTGGCTGACGAGCTCCCGCCGCCCGCCGATGGTCGTCTCGCCGATGGCCAGCTGGTGCTCGTTCATGATCGGGTAGGCGGCGTTGAGGAAGGCGTAGGTCTCGGCGACCTGGGGGATCTCGCCGCCCTCCATGCGCTCGGGGTCGTCCGGCTTTTTGGTCCGCTTGGGCTCCAGGTAGACCTTGGCCATCGATCCGGGCTTGTGCTTCCGGTTCGGCTCGATGGTCATCCACGTCCGGTCCGTGCCCGAATCGCAGGAGTGCGAGGTCATCGTCGAGCCGTCGACCGAGGCCAGGCGCCCGACGAGGATGCTCGTGCAGGACTCGGATTCGAGCCAGTCCGGTTCCGCCGCCCGCGGGATCTGCGAGGCCGGCAGGAACGACAGGGCCAGGACGGCCGCCGCGATCAAAGCGAAGAGGGGGAGTCTGGTCTTCCTCATGGCAGGTCTCCTTCCGAAGGGACTGGACGCGGGTCCGCCCGTCCTTATAACACGCCCCTCGCGGGCCGGTCAACTCGGCAGCACGGCCGGGACCATACGTTGCCGGGCGCTCGCTCCTTTCGCGGAGCCGTCCCCCGCTCGGCTTCGCGGGCGAGGGACAGCAACGCAGCGGGTCCGCAGCGCCCCGCGCGAGGGACGCCCCGTCCCGTGTTGACCGCCCGGAGCGACTCTGCTATACAAGGGGCTCGTTTGTCCGCCGCGACCGAAAGGACCGGATCTCATGGCCTCCTGGCTCGACTCGTTCCTATCCACCGGCTCCCCGGGCGAGATGCTCTCCCTGGCCTCGGGTTTCGTCTGGGCCGTGGCCGTCGTCCTGTTCCGGGTCAGCGGCCGGACCGTCCACCCCATCGGGCTCAACCTGTTCAAGAACGTCCTGGCCCTGGTCCTCATGGTGCCGACCGTGGCCCTCCTCGGCCAGCCCCTCTTCCCGGATGTGCCGCTGGGGACGGCCGGCCTGTTCCTCCTCAGCGGCATCCTGGGGATCGCCGTGTCCGACACTCTCTTCTTCCACAGCCTCAACCGGCTCGGGGCCAGCCTGGTGGCCATCGTCGATTGCTTCTACTCCCCTTTCGTCATCGCCATGTCCTTCGTCCTCGTCGGGGAGCGCATGACGGCCTGGCAGCTCGTGGGCGCGGCCCTGGTCGTCTCGGCGGTGCTGACCGTGTCCCGGGAGAGACGCGCCGGCCCGGCCGACCGCAAGGACCTTCTTCTGGGGATGCTGTTCGGGGTGCTGGCCATGTTCACCGTGGCCCTGGGGATCGTCATGGTCAAGCCCGTCCTGGGGCGGGTGTCCGTCCTCTGGGCGACCATGGTCCGGCTGGCGGGGGGGACGATCTCGCTGGCCCTGGTCGTCCCCTTTCTCCGCGGGCGCCGGGACATCTTGGGACCGCTCCTCGTCAGGGCCAACTGGAAGGCCATGGTCCCGGCCTCGATCTTCGGGTCCTACCTGTCGCTCGTCCTGTGGATGGGGGGCATGAAATATGCCCCGGCGTCGGTCGCGGCCGTGCTCAATCAGCTCAACACGATCTTCATCGTCATCATCGCCGCCGTTTTCCTGAAGGAGCGCCTGACGGCATGGAAGATCGCGGCCGTGGCCATGGCCTTCATCGGGGCCTACCTGGCCTCGGTGGGTTTCTGAGCGGCGCCCGGCGTCAGCGGATGCCTTCGGCCAGCTTGACGTCGACCCAGAAGGTGTGCTTCTTGGCGTTGGGGTTGCGCCTCATGCCGCCGCTCATGCCCCCGCCCATGCCGCCGCCCTCCACTCTCTCGTCGCCGCCGCTGATCGAGGCCTCGATGGACGCCCCCCCGGCCTGAGCCCGGGTGCTGGCCTCGGCCGACTGGGTCATCTGCCGGGCGATCATCTCCTTGGTCATCCCTCCCCACTCGAACCCGAGGGTCACGGTCTGACCGGGAGCGGCCCCGATGCCGCCAACGCGGGCCACGTTCTGAAGGGGGATGCGGTACTCGAAGAACTGGACCCGCTGCTGGCGCTGGTTGCGGAAGGTCGGCAGCTCGATCTCCCCCGGCTGGACCTCGGCGGCCGCCTCCTTGGGGGGATCGATCAGCTCGCCCTCATAGAAAAGATAGGCCGGCTGGCTGAGAATGGCGGCCCGCCTCTGGTCGTTGAGGACCTCGCCCTTGGCCTCGAGCTCGGCGATGAGCTGCTCGGCCGTCAGCTGGCGCTTGAGGAATTGCAGGCCGTCGCGTTTCTTTTTCTTGCCGTCCAGGGTGTAGTAGATCTTCATCCCCGAGGCCTCCAAGGTGCTCAGGGACTGGGGCTCCTTGAAGACCAAGAGGATGTAGAGGTTCTGGCCGTCGTTCTTGAAGGCATACTCGGCCTTGGACTTCTTGTCCGTCTCGAAGGCGACGCCCTGCCAATCCTGGCTAAGGCCGTCGATCTTGACCGGCAACTCCGTCCAAAGGCTGTCCACCGCCTGGGCCCGGGCCGCGACCGGGCCAGCGAGGATCATCGCGCCGGCGAGGATCAGGGACCATCCGACGTGCTTTCTCATGATCGCCTCCTAGGGCTCCCGAGAGCCGCTTCTTATCCGCCCCACGGGCGCTTTCGAAAGACCGCACCCGGCGGGATGTGCTTCATCTTATCCATTATATATCATCCGAGAATTTTTCGCTTCGCTCCCACTCCTCGAAGACGGCGGCCACGTTCTCCGGGCGGGCGCCGATGCCGAACTCGCACTGGGCGACGGCCCCGCCGTTCCTCCACAGCGCCTTACGGACCCGCCCGACGGCGGCCGCGACCTGCTCCGGCTCGGCGTAAGGCAGGAGCCACTGACGGTCCATCTCGCCCCAGAACGTGATCCGCCCGGCGAACCGCCGCCCGAGGTCCTCGATGTCCATGCAGAAGAGCTGCGAATTGACCGCGTCCACGCCGATCTCGATGAGGTCGGGAAGGATGTCCGGGATGAACCCGTCGCTGTGCATGAACAGCCTCTTGCCGCTCCGGCGGGCGATCGAGGCGTAGTCGCGGTAGAGGGGCTTGAAGACGGCCCGCCACAGGGCCGGCGAGACGAGAAGCGAGCTCTGCCCTCCCCAGTCATCGGCGAAGAACAGGGCGTCGACGGCTGTCGAGGCCCACAGCTCGAGCTCCTCCTTGAAAAAGCCGTGGAGCCGCTCGAGCAGGACGAACAGCTCGTCGGGCCGGTCGGCCAGGTCCAGGAACAGCTGTTCGGGCCCCCGCAGGAACTGGAGCTGCTCGAACGGCCGGACCGAGGTCTTCGAAAGGACGAAGGCCCCGGTCGAAGCGCAGAACGCGTCGACCTGCCGGCGGTCGACGCTGAGCCGTTCGACCGGCGGACGGAGACGGCCGAGGTCCTTCCAGGTCCGGAGGACCGGCTCCTTGACCTCGCCCATGACGCCGTCCTGCCGGTTCTCGAACCGGCAGCCCCACTCGTCGACGAACACCCCGGCGGCGAATTCGTCCCCGGTCGTTCGCAGGGGCTCTCGCAGGAAGGGCGGCGAGGTCACGATGTCGTCGGGATATCTCCGTCTGATGTCGGCCAGCTCTCGGGGCCAGGCCCGCTCCGCCCAGGGCAGGACCCAGAGCTGGCGGGGGACCCTCTCGGGAGAGCCGAAATCGAGCGTCCGGGCGACGAGTTCCCTGGAGGTCATGGCCATCGCGGCGGTCGAGACCGGGGCCCGAGGGCGCCGCCCCTCGCTAGCCGGCGAGGAGCCTCCCGATCTCCTCGACGGCGCTGGCCGCGTCGGGCGCGTAGCCGCCGGCGCCGATGCGGTCGGCGTAATCCTTGGTCACGGGGGCGCCGCCGATGACGACGGGGATCCCCAGCCCCGAGGCCCCGACGGCCTCGACGACGTTCTTCATCTGGACCATGGTCGTCGTCAGCAGGGCGGAGAGGGCGATGATGCCGGCCCCGTGGGCCCGGGCCGCCTCGAGATACGCTTCGGGCGCGACATCGACGCCGAGGTCGACGATCTGGTAGCCGTTGCCGCGGAGCATCATGGCCACCAAGTTCTTGCCGATGTCGTGGAGATCGCCCTTGACCGTTCCGATGACGACCACGCCCTTGGGCCGGACACCGTCCTTGACGAGGCCCGGCTCAAGCTTGGCCAGCCCGGCGTTCATGGCCCTGGCGGCGACCAGGACCTCGGGTATGAAGACCTCGTTGTTCTTGAAGAGCTCGCCGAGCCTCTCCATTCCGGGGATGAGGCCTTCGTTGAGGACCCGGCCGGCGGGCAAGCCCTCGGTCAAGGCCCGGTCGACCAGGGTTTCGACCTTCGCTTTATCGCCCGCGATCAGGGCGTCCTGCATCTCCTTGAGCATCTCGCCTCTCCTCTCCCGGGTCCCCTAGCGACCGTTTTCCTTCGGGCCCGCGGGCCCGCGGGCCCGCGTCAGAATATCCAAAAGCGCGGCCTTTTTCAAGGCCGGGGGATTCTGCTATGATGAGGGCGCCGGGACGGCCATGAAGACGCTCGAGGTCGGGATCGACAGCTACAGCCTCAAATCGCTCGAACTGTCCCCCTTCGAGCTCCTCGACTGGGCGGTCATGAACGGGGCCGCCGCCGTCCAGTTCTCGGAGGTCAACCTGCCGCCCGGACAGGCGCTCGACAGGGCCTTCCTCCTCGAGCTCCGCAGCTACGCCGCCGAGAACGGCGTGGCCCTCGAGTGGGGCGGCGGCCAGCACATCCCCCTCGATCTGACCACCGGCCGGAAAAAGGATATCGCCGCCGTCAACCGCGCCGCCGCCGGACAGGCCGCGGCACTCGGCGCCCGCACCGTCCGCTCCTGTTCGGGCGGGCTGATGCGCTGGTCCAAAAGCTCCCTTGCCACCGACGAATACCTGCGCCTCGCGGCCGGCGCTCTCCGCGGGCAGAAGGCCATGCTCCTTGACCACGGGGTCGTGCTGGCCATCGAGACCCACTTCGAATTCACCTCCTTCGAGCTCCTCAGGCTGTTCGACATGTGCGGCGCGAGCCCCGGCGAACACCTCGGCATCTGCCTCGACACGATGAACCTTCTGACCATGTTGGAGGACCCGCTCGCGGCCGCCCGCCGGCTGCTGCCGTGGGTCGTCACGACCCACATCAAGGACGGAGGCCTGGCGCTCACCGAGAACGGCCTGGTCTCGTTCACGGCCGAGACGGGACGCGGCGTTATCGACCTCGGCGGCCTCGTCGACATGCTCGCGGGCGCCCGTCCCGGCATCCGCCTGACTCTCGAGGACCACGGCGGGGACTTCCTCATCCCCATTCACGACCCGGAGTTCCTGGCCCGTTTTCCCGACTTGACCGTATCCGAGCTCTCCATGCTCCTCAAGCTCGCGGCCCGGACGCGGACCCTCATGGAGGCCCGGAAGCTGGCCGTCGTCTCCCGCGACCGGTGGCCCGAGATCTGCGAGGGCCGGATCAAGCGCGGCTTGAAGGCCCTCCGGCGGATCGCCGAACGGGGAGCGCGGTAGGCCGGCCGTGGCCGCTCACGCCAGGTTCCGCTTCCGCTCGCGCGGCGAGCTCGAAGCCAAGGCCCGGGAGCTCGGCATCGACCTGCCCTACGAAGAAGACCTCTCGGCCCTTTTCGAACCGCTCGCGGTCGCCGGCCGGACGGTCCCCAACCGGCTGGCCGTGCTGCCCATGGAAGGGGCCGACGCGGAGCCGACCGGGGAGCCATCGGAGCTGACCCTCCGCCGCTACCGGAGATTCGCCTCCGGAGGCAGCGGTCTCATCTGGTTCGAGGCCACCGCGGTCCGGCCGGACGGCCGGTCGAGCCCCCGCCAGCTGATGCTCACGGAAAGCACCCGGGCGGCCTTCTCGAAGCTCGTCGAGGAGACCCGGGAGGCGGCGGCCCGGGCCCGGGGCCCCGCGGCCCGTCCTCTGCTCGTCCTCCAGCTGACCCATTCGGGCCGGTTCTCGAAGCCCGAGGGAACGCCGCGGCCGCGCATCGTCCACCACAGCCTCCCTCTCGACGTCCTGCACGGCTTGGCTCCCGACTTCCCGCTCCTCACGGACGCCGAGCTCGCCGGCATCCGGGACGATCTCATCGAGGCCGCCGAGCTGGCCGCGGCGGCCGGCTTCGACGGCGTCGACATCAAGGCCTGCCACGGCTACCTCGTCTCGGAGCTGCTGGCGGCCCACACGCGGACCGGGAGCCGGTACGGAGGCCCTTTCGCGAACCGGACCCGCCTGCTCCTCGAGACCGTCCGGACCCTCCGCCGCGACGATCCCGGGCTCCTCGTGACGAGCCGCATCAGCGCCGGCGACACGGTCCCGTTCCCCCACGGCTTCGGGATGGACCCCGACTCGCCGGCCGCGCTGGACCTTCGCGAGCCGCTGGCTCTGGCCCGCCTGCTGGTCGAAAGCGGCGTCGGGCTCCTGTCCTACTCGCTGGGGATCCCCTATTGGAAGCCCCAGTACGGGAGGCCTTTCGACACCCCCGTGCCCGGCGGCGCCGTTCCCGATGAACACCCGCTCGAGGGCGTCGCCCGCCACCTGCGGACCGCGACCGAGATCCAGCGGGCCGTCCCCGACGTCCCGCTCGTCGGCGCCGGCTACTCGTGGCTGCGACGGTTCCTCCCCCATGTCGCCGCGGCCATGGTCCGGTCCGGACGGACGGCCGTCGTCGGCCTCGGGCGGGGGGCCCTCGCCTACCCCGCTCTGGCCGCGGACCTGGCCAAAAAGGGAAGGCCCGACCCCCGGAAGGTCTGCACGACCTGCTCGCTCTGCTCGCTGCTTCTCCGCCGGGGCGGCCCGTCGGGGTGCGCCCTGCGCGACGCGGCGGTTTACAGGGTCCGCTGAGAGGCGGCCCGGGCCCGGCGGGGCGCCCAGGCCCCCCTTTCGATTGACTCCCGAGCGGGGGTTGGGTTATGTATTCCCCGCGGACATGAAAGATCGCCGGACATGAAGACCAACGCGGTGCGGATCGGGCCGGTATCCTATCCGGTCCATTCCGTCAACACCCTGATCGTCGGCAGCGGGGCGGCCGGGCTCAACGCGGCCGTCCGTCTCCACGGATACGGACAGCGGGACGTGGCCGTGGTCACCGAGCGCTTCGGGGCCGGAACGTCGAACAACTCCGGCTCCGACAAGCAGACCTATTACAAGCTGTCCCTGGCCGGCGACCGCCCGGACTCGCCGTTCGAGATGGCCCGCGACCTGTTCGCGGGGGGGTCGATGCACGGCGACATCGCCCTGGCCGAGGCCCAAGGCTCGCTCGAGGCCTTCTTCCATCTCGTCGGGCTCGGCGTCCCCTTCCCCCATGACCGGTTCGGCGCCTTCGTCGGCTACAAGACCGACCACGACCCCCGTCAACGGGCCACCTCGGCCGGCCCCCTGACCTCGGCCCTCATGTTCCAGGCCCTGGCCCGGGAAGTCCGGCGGCGGCGCATCCGGGTCTTCGACCGCCACGAGGCCGTCGCTCTTCTGACCTCCGGGAGGGGCGCCGCGAAACGGGTCGTCGGGGCCATCGCCCTCGACCGCCGAAAAAGCGGGGCCGCGAACCTCGGCTTCGTCCTGTTCAACGTCCGCAACATCGTCCTGGCCACGGGAGGGCCGGGAGGCCTCTACGAGCACTCGGTCTACCCCGAGGGCCAAACGGGCTCGCACGGCCTGGCCTTCGAGGCCGGCGCGACGGCCCACAACCTGACCGAGTCCCAATTCGGGCTGGCCTCGACGAAGTTCCGCTGGAACGTCTCCGGGACCTATCAACAGGTCGTGCCCCGGTACATCTCGACCGACTCCCGGGGCGGGGACGAGCGCGAGTTCCTGAACGCCTTCTTCCCGGACATGGGCCGCCTGGCGACGGCCGTGTTCCTCAAGGGCTACCAGTGGCCCTTCGATCCGCGCAAGGCCCTCGACCAGGGATCGTCCCTCGTCGACATCCTGGTCTACGAGGAAACCGTCGTCAAGGGCCGGCGGGTGTTCCTGGACTTCCGGCGGAACCCGTCGGGAGCCGGCACCCTCGATGACTTCGATCTGAGGATGCTGGCGCCCGAGGCTTACGGCTACCTGGAGAGGTCGGGGGCCCTGCTCCCGAAGCCCATCGACCGCCTGCGGAAGATGAACCGCCCGGCCATCGAGCTCTACAAGGCCCACGGCATCGACCTGGCCCGCGAGCCGCTCGAGGTGGCCGTCTGCGCCCAGCACAACAACGGCGGCTTCAAGGGCTCGATCTGGTGGGAATCCGACGTGCGCCGCCTGTTCCCCGTCGGAGAGGTCAACGGGACCCACGGGGTCTATCGCCCCGGGGGGTCGGCCCTCAACGCCGGGCAGGTCGGCAGCGCCCGGGCGGCCCTGTTCATCGCCCGGAGAGGCGCCGAGCCTCCCCCGCCCGCGGACCGCTTCGCGAGCCTGGTCGGGTCGCAGGTCCTTGGGAAGCGCGGCCTGGCGCTGGCCATGATCGAACGCGGAAAGGTCCCGGCGGCCCTCTCTCCCCGGGCCGTCCTCGCCGAGATCCGCGGTCGGATGTCGGCCTGCGGGGCCGCGGTCCGCGATCCCGCGCGCGTCCCGGCCGAGACCGGCCGGGCCTGGGAGCTTCGACGCCGGGCCCATCGGACCCTGGGGGTCCGTTCGGCCGGAGAGCTGCCCGGGGCTTTCAAGGCCCTGGACCTGGCCCTGACCCATGCCCTGTACCTCGAGGCCATCGCCGAGTATCTCGACAAGGGCGGGCGGAGCCGTGGCTCCTTTCTCGTGCCGGACCCCTCCGGAGACAAGCCGGCCCCGGGACTCGGCGACCGATGGGCCTTTTCCCTGGCCTCGCCCGACGATCCCGTCAGCCGGAGCATCCTCGAGATCGGCCTCGACGCCCGCGGGCGGGTCCGCAAAGCGTGGGTCCCGGTGCGGCCCCTGCCGGCGCCGGACAGCTGGTTCGAGACGGTCTGGAACGATTTCTTGGAGGACCGCATCGTCGGCAAGGAGGAGCGACCATGACCAAGCGAGCGCGCCCCCCGGCCCCCGTGGCCCTGGTCACGGGCGCGGGAAGGGGCATCGGGAGGGCCATCGCCATCGAGCTGGCCCGGGAGGGTTTCGACGTCGCCGGCGTTGACATCGTCTTCGAGCCCCGCAACGGGAAAAAGGGGCTGTTCGAGGTCAAGGCGAGGGTCGAGGAGCTCGGCCGCCGCTTCCTGCCTCTCGGCGGGGACGTCGCGGCCGTCGATTCCCACGAGCTCATGCTCGACGCCGTCGAGGCCGAGCTCGGCCCGTTGGACCTGCTGGTCAACAACGCCGGCGTCGCGCCCGACGAGCGGCGGGACATCCTCGATACGACCCCCGAGAGCTGGGACCGGCTGATGGCCGTCAACGCCCGGGGGGCCTTCTTCCTGACCCAGAAGGCGGCCCGCCGGATGATCGGCCGCGGGGACGGGACCGGCGCCGGCGCCGACCCGGCCATCGTCTTCATCACCTCGATCTCGGCCGTGGTGTCCTCGACCTCGAGGGCCGAGTACTGCATGTCGAAGGCCGCCTTGAGCATGGCGGCCACCCTCTACGCCCACGCCCTGGCCCCCCTGGGGATCCAGGTCTACGAGATCAGGCCGGGGATCATCGCCACCGACATGACCGCCGGGGTGCGCCACAAGTACGACCGCCTGATCGCCGAGGGCCTCGTCCCCCAGGGCCGATGGGGCCGGCCCGAGGATGTGGGGAAGGCCGTGGCCGCCCTGGCCATGGGAAGCTTGGCCTTCTCGACCGGCGCCGTCCTCGAGGTCAGCGGAGGCATGAACATCCGGCGGCTCTGAGCCCGGCGCCGCCGGGACGACACGTCCGCCGGCGGGCCGGGTTGTGATAGAATGACTCGAACGGAGGGACCGAATGAGCGCATCAAAGAACCAAGGGCGCATCTTCTGGGGGCTCCTGCTGATCCTCCTGGGCGTCCTCTTCCTTTTCGACCAGATGGACCGCCTCGATTTCGGGGACATCCTCGGCCGCTACTGGCCGGTCATCTTCATCGTCATCGGCCTGTCCATCCTCATCAACAACAAGTTCCGTGACGCCGGGCCGGGCATCTTTTTCATCCTCTTCGGCGGGTTCTTCCTGCTGATGAGGCTGCGGATCCTCGACCGCTCCGTCTGGCATTACGCCTGGCCCGTGGCCATCATCGCCGTCGGGGCCTGGATCCTGTTCAAGCCGGCCCTCGGTCCCGGCAGAAAAAAGACCCCTGAGATGACCGGGGACGACCTCGACTTCAGCCTCGTGCTCTCGGGCACCAAGCGCCGGATCGACTCTCAGGACTTCAAAGGCGGCCGGGCCGAGGTCGTCCTCGGATCGGCCGAGATCGATCTGCGCGGCGCGCGGATCCCGGAGGGCGAGGCCCGGCTTTCCCTATCGGCCGTCCTTGGCAGCATCGAGGTCATCGTGCCCAGGAACTGGCAGGTCCTCGTCGAAGGATCGCCCGTGCTCGGGAGCATCGACTGCCATAAAGCGACCGTGCCCGACGCCGAGAAGACCGGGACCCTCCGGATCCTGGGCTCGGCCGTGCTCGGGTCCATCGACATCAAGGAGTGACGCGGATGAGGAAGTTCCTTTTCTGGTCCTTGGCCGTCCTTATCACCCTGTCTTCGGCCGTCTATCAGCGCCTGACGGGGCCGACCCACCCGCTGAGGGTTAAAACCACCATCGAGGGCGAAGACCTCAGCTTCCGGCTGCCCCGGAGCGCCGAGACGACCGGCGACGCCGAGATCGCTTTCGCCGCGCCGGAACCGATCGAAGGGCACGTCGAGTACATGCGGTTCAAGACCGACGATCCGTGGAAACGGATCGAGCTCGAGCGGCGGGGCGGGGAGCTGGTGGCCTATCTTCCGGAGCAGCCGGCGGCGGGCAAGCTGGCCTACCGCGTGTTCTTGGGCTCCGGGTGGGCTCCCGAAGCCGTTTCGGGGAGCGAGCCCGTCGTCCTGCGCTTCAAGGACCCGGTCCCGGTCTGGCTCATCATCCCCCACGTCATCGTCATCTTCGGGGCCATGCTGTGCTCGACGGCCGCCGGTCTGGCGGCCTTGGGCAAGAGGCGGAACCCGCGGCGGCTGGTCCTGTGGACCGTGGGATTGCTCTTCGTCGGAGGCTTCATCCTCGGACCTCTCGTTCAGAAATACGCCTTCGGGGTCCTCTGGGCCGGCTTTCCCTTCGGCACGGACCTGACGGACAACAAGACGGCCGTTGCCTTCCTGTTCTGGCTGGCGGCCCTCATCGCCGGTCGCAAGGGCCGGCCGGCGCGGGGGTGGGTCGTGACGGCGGCGGTCGTGACCCTGATCGTCTTCCTTATCCCCCACAGCCTGCTCGGGTCCGAGTTCGACTACAGCCAGGCGCCCGAGGCGGGAATTCCCGTCTCTCGACCGGGAGCGCCTTGACCGAACGGGCGGCGGCGGGTATCATCGAAACCTTGGTTGATAGAGAGGGATAAGGACATCGATCCCGGCCCAAAGGAGATGGGAATGAAGAAGACGACCGCGCTGTTCATCGGCCTGATGCTGGGCCTGGCGCTGGCCGCCGCCGCGCTTTCCCCGGCCCCGCCGCCGAACGCCGATCCGGTCCCGGAGAACATCAAGTCCCTTTTCGGCCAGAGGTGCTCCGCGTGTCACCGTGGCCGCAATCCGTCCGGGAAACTGAACCTCGAGCCGGCCAACGTCCACGCGGTTTTGGGGGCGCCGAGCCGCCAGGCCCCGCCGCTCAAGGTCATCGATACGGCCGACCCCGAGGCCAGCTACCTGCTGAAGAAAATCCGCCGCGAGAAAGGCATCTCGGGCAGGCCCATGCCGCCCGGCAAGGCCCTGAGCGAAGAAGAGCTCCTGGCCCTGGCCGCCTGGATCCAGGGCCTCAAACAAATGCCGGCTATTTGAGAACGAAGTTGACGGTCACGGTGAAAACGGCCGTGACCGGTCGGCCGTCGATAACGAGCGGCTCGTAAACCCACTGCCGGACGGCGTCGATGGCCGCCTGGTCGAGCAACGGGATCGAGCGCAGGACCATGACGTCCTGGACCTTGCCGTCCGGCCCCGTCTTGACGCTCAGGATGACGACCCCCTGGACCTGGGACTGCCGGGCGACCTGCGGATAGTCCGGGAGGACCTCCTTGATCAGCTTGGGAGGTTTGATGTCCTTCTCGACCTTGACCGCGCCCTCGGCGAACTTCTCGAAGGCCTTGTCGGGGCTTTTTTCGTCGAGCTTGAAGCGGACGGTCACCGTGAACACGACCGAGCGGGGCCGGCCGTCGATGACCAGCGGCTCGTATTTCCACTGCTTGATGGCGTTGAGCGCCGCCTGGTCGAGCGCGGGGATCGAGCGCAGGATCCGGGCGTCGACGACGTTGCCCTCCTCGTCGGCCTTGGCCTCGAGGATGACGACGCCTTCGATGCCGGATTCCTTGGCGGCCTTCGGATAGACGGGCGCGACCGACTTGATGAGCTTGGGCGGCTTGACGTCGCCCACGGCCCGGACGGCGTCGCCCTCGAAGGCCTTGAGGTCCTGGGGCTCGACCGTGCCGCCTACGACACCCCCGACGACGCCGCCTTCGACCCCGCCCTCGACCCCTCCCGATACTCCGCCGGCGACGCCGCCGGCCTTGGCCTTCTTGTGCTCGTCGAGATCGAAGCGCAGGGTGACCGTGAAGACCACCGGCCTGGGCACGCCGTCGATGATCATCGGCTCATAGACCCACTGCTTGACGGCGTCAAGGGCGGCCTGGTCGAGGCCGGGGACGCCGCGAAGGACCTTGACCGAGGCCACCCGCCCATAAGTGTCCGTGGTCGCTTCGATGATGACCGTGCCCTCGAGCCCTTTGTCCTTCGCGTCCGCGGGATAGACGGGATCGACCTGCTTGACGAGCTTGGGCGCCCTGATCACAGGCTTGCGGGCGGCGTCGGCGGGGGTCTTCGCGCCCATCCAGCGGACACCCCTTAAGAAGATGAAATACGGCCTGAGCTGGGAGTCCTCGAAGCCGAAGACGGCGGCACTCGTCCGGGGCAGGGAGAATTCCGTGTCCAGGAGGCTGATCTTCTTGTCGCCCTCCTGCTCGAAGACCTCGATGCGGTACTGGTTCGGTTGGGCCAGCCGGCCCGGGGTGATGACGACAAGGTACTCATGGCCGTTGATCCGGAACTGGTGGAACGCCCGCTCCGACTTGCCCTTCTCCCAGGCCAGGCGGCTTTCGGTCAGCAGGCGGGCGTCCTTGAGGCTGTACAGATTCTTGAGCTGGTCTTCGACCGCGAGATCCTGTTCCTCGTCGAAATTGACGACGTTGGAGAATCTCAGGAACGAGGCGGTGACCGGTTTGGGAGGCGCGGCGGCCCCTTCGCGGACCCCCTCGAGGATCCTCATCTTCAGCTCGAAGGCCGCGGCCGCCGTTGCTTCGCCCTGCGGGCCGGCCCCCAGGGCGGACACGGAAAGCGTCAGCGCTCCTGCCATGATGGCTCCCGTCAGGACACGGATCATTGCATCTTTTTTCATGGGATTCCCCCTCTCAAGGGACCCGCTGGGCCCAGACGAAGACCGTGTCCGATCCGTTGGGCTGGAACACGAACGTCTGGGCCGGGGCCCCGCCGATATTGACGTACTCAAGCCGGAAATTGGCATCCCCGGCGACGCTTCCCGCTTCGGGGCCGGCTTTTTGGACTTGGTCGAGGAACCAGAAGCCGGTCACGGCGATGACCAGGGCCATGGCCGCGGCGGTCGCCCACCGCAGGCCCGGCGCGACCCCCGCGACCGGCCTATCCGGAGCGGGCGCTCGGCGGACCGCCTGGTCGGCGATCCTCTCCCACAGGCCGTCGACGCTGCCGGCGTCCTCGACCCGCACGAAAAGCCCGCGGGCCTCCTCCAGGCTCGCCAAACCCGCCCGGCAGCGAGGGCACTCTTCCATATGGGTCCGGATGAGGTGGTCGCGGAAGGCCCTCAAAGGGACGGCCCGATAAAGGAATTCAACCGTTCTGCAGGACGCCATGGTCGTTCTCCAACATCGCTTTGATCTTGCGGCGGGCATTGAAAAGATAGACCCGGGCCGTCGACGCCGAACAATCGAGGACCCCGGAGATGTCGCGGGCCGTGTAGCCCTCGTTGGCCCACAGACAGAGGGCCGTCCGCTCTCGGGCCGTGAGCTTCCCGAGAAGGGCCGATGGCAGGGGCTCGGGATCCCCGGGCTGGGGGTCCGCCCCGCTGAGGGCCGGGGCCTGCTCATAAACGGCCCGGGAGGCGAAGGTCTTGAAGCGCTTTTTCTTGCGGATCATGTCCACCGACCTCCTGTAGGCAATGGCCAGGAGCCACGTCTTGAAGCTCCGGGAGGGATCGTAGCGCTCCAGGTGGCGGAAGACCTGGAGGAAGGTCTCCTGCCAGACGTCCTCGGCGTCCTGCCTGTTGCCGAGGATGTTGACGGCCGTGGCCATGACCAGACCTCCGTAGACGTCGACCATCTGCCGGCAGGACTCCTGTCCTCCCCGCAGGCACCCGGCGATGATCTCCTGTTCATTCATGCGGCGCTCGTTCTCGCCTTCCATCAGAGCCTACGCCCGATCGGTCATGAGCGTTTATCCTCCGGGCCGCACTTCCCTTTTTAAGGGAGGATCCATCATTTTTTAATGGACCGGAGAAGCTCTTCGGCTTTTTCCTTGAGGTCGGGGTGGCCGGCGGCCTTGGTGGCGGCCTCGATCGCCGCCGCAGGTTGTCCGGCGTTGGCAAAGGCCGCGGCGGCGCTGTAGGAGGAGGTCGCCCCGGCCAGCCGGACGCGCTCGAGCTGCTTCGAGCGGCGGGCCAGGAGACGGGCCTTGCGCTCGGGCGCCAGGGCCGAGCCGCGGATGTCCTCGATCATGACGGCCAGGGCGGCGGCCTCGGCCTCCCAGGCTCGGGAGGCCTTGACGAAGAACTCCGCTGCCCGGGGCCAGTCGGCCTTGCGCGTATAGAGGGTGCCCAGGCCGAACAGGGACTCGGTGTTGGCGGCATCGTAAGCAAGGGATTCGAGGAAGTCCTTCTCCGCCCGCTCGAGCCGGCCCGCCTCGAGGGCCAGCGTGCCGGCCAGGCCGAACACGTGAGAGTTCGTCGGCAGCCGCTTCTTGGCCTCATCGATAGGCCCGATGGCCTCGGGACCGCGGCCGGTCTCGTGAAGGTTCCAGGCCATCCAGTAGTGGCTCTCCCCGATCAGCCAATATCCGAGCTCGAGGATGCGCCCGAGCGTATTCATGGACTCGTCAAAGCGGCCAAGGTAGGCCTGGCAGATGGCCTTGCCCAGCAGGGCGTCGCGGTATTCGGGAGAAAGCTCGAGGGCCCGCTCGTAGAACGGCAGGCTCCTGTCGAACTCCTCGGTGGCGAAGGCGATGCCGGCCAGAAGGATGGGCGGCTGGGGGGATTCGGGGATGGCCTCCATGGCCTTCAGCAGATGCTCCTCGGCCTCGAGGAGGCTCCTCCGCGACAGGGCCGCCTGGCCCAGATGGTAGTGGGCCTCGGCGAAATCGGGCTCGGCGGCCAAGATCTCCTTCAGCAGCTCCTCGTCCTCCTGCCCGCAGATGGCCGCCTCATACTTGACGAGGAGGGAGTCCGGGGCGGAGGCCAGGATCTCCCGAGGCGGCCGCCATTTCTCCGAATGCCGGCCCAAGGAACAGGACCAGGCGGCCAGGACGGCCGCCGAAAAGGGATCGTACGGCGCTCTCGAACGGAGCTTGTCCTCGGCGGCCGCTCGCCGCTCGGCACCCGCCTTGTCCCAGCCCTCGGTGCTGATGTCGCTCTGGACGCCGACCGAACGCACCGGGATCCTGGCGATGATCACGGCCGCATCTTGGTAGGCGGCAAGAGAGGGGCTGGCGGCAATGACCTTTCGGGCCTCGTCGAGGGCCGCCGGGCTGTCCAGGCCCACCTGCTTTTCCCGGAGGGCCAGCAGCAGGAGCGTCTGGGCGAACGGCGCGGCCACCTTGGCCTTCAATGACGCCTTCCCGTAGAGCGTCCGGTACAGCCCGACGGCCTGCTTGAAGGCCGCGTAATGGCCCTCGCCCGCCAACGACGCGGCCCGGGCCAGGACGACATCGTCCTCGGCGACCCTGACCTCGACGATCTTTCTCTGGGCCGGCCCGCAGGCGACAAGAAATACGGTCATGAGGGATATGAAAGTCTTTCTCATCGGGCTCACCTTCAATAGAGCATGGGCTGTTCCTATCTTATCACTTATACGCCCCATCCATCACAATCGCTTCGTCGGGCAGCTCGCTTCACTTCCTACGGGGCCGCCGGGCTGTGATGGGGTCAGAGTACATATCCCCCTGGACCCCCTTCCGGCCGAAATAGCCGCAGGACGGATCTCGAACGAGCGCCTAAAGTCAGTGGCGCAGGGGCGATGCCCGGAGGAGGCCGTCGAAGGGCGGAGCGGGCATGGATCCTCGACCGAAGGGAGAGGAGAGCGAAGCCCGGAGTCGGAGCGGCCCGACTCGCCGGGGCGGGACGCGGCCGACGGAGCGGCGCGCCCCGAGCCGAAAACTCCCCGGCGCGAGTGAGACGACCACTGACCCCAGGGCCGAGGGGATCCACGACTTGGAGGGGGAATCCGCTCCGCCTTCCCCCTTCCAACGGTCGCTGCGCTCCCTGCCTCCCCTTCTCGAACGCTGCAGCGTTCTGCGACCAGGAGGAGATATCCCCCTGGACCCCCTTCCGGCCGAGATAGCCCCGGGACGGATCCTCTGAGGAAGCATAAAGCGGTGATCCAGCTGGACGGTGGAACGGACGAGGGCATCCTCGAAGAGGACGGCTCACGCTGTTTGAGCCTGCTGCACGCAAGACCGGAGCGGGCCCCTGCGAGTTCGTGAGCCGCCACGTCCGTTCCGCCGGGAGGCGAAATAGGATCACCGCAGCGACCGAGGACGACCGCTGACGAACGGGCCGAGGGTGTCACCTCCTTGGAGGGGGAATCCGCTCCGCCTTCCCCCTTCCAACGGTCGCTGCGCTCCCTGCCTCCCCTTCTCGAACGCCGCCGCGTTCTGCGACCAGGGAGAAATATCCCCCTGGACCCCCTTCCGGTTGAGATAGCTTCAGGACGGATCTCGAACGAGCGCCTAAAGTCAGTGGCGCAGGGGCGATGCCCGGAGGAGGCCGTCGAAGGGCGGAGCGGGCATGGATCCTCGACCGAAGGGAGAGGAGAGCGAAGCCCGGAGTCGAAGCGGCCCGACTCGCCGGGGCGGGACGCGGCCGACGGAGCGGCGCGCCCCGAGCCGGGAGCTCCCCGGCGCGAGTGAGATGATGCCCGAGGCCCTCCTCTTTACAGATGCCAACGTCTTTGCTAAAGTCCTTTATCGGAAATGAGCACGCCTTCCCGCGCCAGAGCCGCCGCCCCACGCCGGGCGATCCCTCCTCAATCCGATCCATTGGGCGAGCGCTACCGGACGCTCATCGAGCACCTCCCGGTCGGGGTCTACCGGACGACCCCCGAGGGGACCTTCCTCGAGGCCAATCCGGCGCTCGTCCGGATGCTTGGTTACAAGAACGCCTCGTCCCTGCTCCGCCGCAACGTCAAGGAGTTCTACGTCCAGCGCCAGGACCGGACGGCCCACCTCAAGAAGCTGGTCCGCAACCCGACGTTCTTCACGGAATTCGAGCTGCGCCGAGCCGACGGCCGGAAATTCTGGGTCCGCGACCACTGCCGGGCCATCAAGGGCCCCGGCGGCGCCGTCCTTCATCTCGACGGCATCCTCGTCGATATCACCGAGCGGAAGACGGCCGAGAGACGCCTCGAGCGGGCCCACCGGGAGCTCCAGTTGACCAACGAGAAGCTCGAAAGCCTCAGCCTCAGCGACGACCTGACGAGCCTGCTCAACAGGCGGGGTTTCTTCACCCTGGGCCTTCAGCAGATGAAGATCGCCAAGCGCCTCAAGAAGCAGATCTATCTTGTCTTCCTGGACATCGACCAGCTCAAGCTCGTCAACGACACTTATGGCCATCCTGTCGGCGACCAGGTCCTGCAAGGCCTGGCCGCCGTCCTCAAGGGCACCCTGAGGGAATCCGATCTCATCGCCCGCATCGGCGGCGACGAGTTCGCCGTCCTGGCCATGCGCTCCAAGGGCGCGGGGGAACGGCCTCTCGTCTCGAGGATCGAGGCCGGCATCAGGTCCTTCCGCATAGCCAAGCTGGCCCGCTTCCGTCTCGCGGTGAGCATGGGCATCGTCCGTATCGAGCCCCGCAAATATTCCCAGCTCGACGATTTCCTGGCCCACGCCGACTTCCTGATGTACCAGGAGAAAAGAAAGAAAGAAACGGCCTCGGCCTGAGGCCGGGGACCCCGACAAGGAGAGGATCACCATGAAGAGAACGAAACTCCTTTGGACCATTCTGGCCGGCTTCGCTCTGGCCGCCCTTTTGGCCCCGGCGGCCCAGCAACCGGCTGCGGCTCCCCGCCCCATCGGCCTCCAGGACATCCTCGCCTGGAAAACCATCGGGGCAACCGAGCTGTCGCCCGACGGAGCCTGGTTCATGTACCGCCTCAGCCCCTTCGAGGGCGAGAGCGAGGTCGTCCTGCGGCAGACGAAGGGCGAAAAGGAGCACCGCTTCCCGATCGGCGAGGCCCCGCGCTTCGGCGGCTTCTTGAGGACCGGCTTCTCGGCCGACTCCAAGTGGGCCGCATTCCTCTCCTACCCGGGATCGAAGGAGGCCAAGGCCCTTCGCAAGGAGCGGAAACGGATCACGACGACGGCCGTCCTCGTCAACCTGGCCACGGGAGAGAAGACGGAGGTCGACAAGGTCCGGGCCGCGGCGTTCTCCGGAGAGAACCCGGGTTTCGCGGCCTTCCACCGCTACGCCCCCGAAAGCCAGGAGAAGGAGAAGGACAAGTGGACGGGCTCCGACCTCCTCCTCCGCGAGCTGGCCACCGGCCGTGAGGTCAACTTCGGCAACATCGCCGAATTCGCTTTCGACCGCGACGGCACGAAGCTGGCCATGCTCGTCGACGCCCATGGCCAAGCCGGCAACGGCGTGCTCGTCCGCGACATGGCCTCCGGCGCCGTCACCCCGTTCGACAACGACAAGGCCTCCTACAAGTCGCTGACGTGGACGGACAAGGGCGAGGCCCTGGCCGTCCTCAAGGGCCGGGAGGACAAGGCCTACGAGGACAAGCTGTGGAGCGTGGTCGCCTGGTCCGGCTTCCGCGATCCCAAGGGGCCGAGCAAGGTCGTCTATGATCCGGCGACCGACAAGACCTTCCCCGAAGGACTGACCGTCAGCCCCAACCGGGCCCCCGAATGGACCGAAAGCCTCGACGCCGTCCTGTTCGGCATCCACGAGGTCAAGATGAAGAAGGACGCCGAGAAAAAAGAGCAGGCCGGCAAGGAGGCGCCTCCCTCCCCTCCGGCCAAGCCCGAGGGGCCCGACGACGAGGACATCCCCGACCTGGTCATCTGGCACGGCAAGGACGCCCGCCTCCAGTCCCAGCAGCAGGTCCAGGAACAGCGGGACAAGACCTTCAGCTATCTCGCGATCTATCGCGTCAAGGACAGGAAGTTCATCCGCTTGGCCGACGACGACCTGCGGCAGGTCGCGGCCGCGCCCAAGCACCGTTTCGCCGTCGGGCAGGACAACCGGGCCTACGAGCTCGACTCCAACCTCGACGGCCGGCGCTTCCAGGACATCTACGTCATCGACATGACGACGGGCACCCGGACCCTGGCCCTCGCCAAGGCCCGCTATTTCTACGGCCCCCTCTATGACGGGAAGCGCCTGCTCTACTACCAGGACAAGCACTTTCACACCTACGACATGACCACGGGCCGGTCGGTCAACATCACCAAGGATGTCCCGGCCTCTTTCGTCAACGAGGAGGACGATCACAACGTCGTCGATCCGCCCGACTATCCGGTCGGCTCCGCCAAGGACGGCGCCAACGTCCTGCTGTCGGACGGCTGGGACATCTGGAGCGTGCCGGCCGCCGGCGGCGGCCGGGGCGTCAACCTGACCGCCAACGGCTTCAAGGACAAGATCCGCTACCGGCGGCTGCGGATCGATCCCGAGGAGGAGGCCGTCGATCTCGACCAGCCTCAATATGTCTCCGCCTACGGCGAGTGGACGAAGAAGGCCGGCATCGCCCGGATCGAAAAGGGCCGGCCGGCCCCGTCCATGCTCCTCTGGGACGACGCCGGGTTCGGCGGGCTGGCCAAGGCCGAGAAGGCCGATGTCTACGTCTACACCCGCGACACCTTCAAGGACTACCCTGATTACTACGTGACCGACGCCCTTCTCCGGAAAGGCCGGCGCATCACCGAGGCCAATCCCCAGCAGAAGGACTTCCTGTGGTCGCCGGGGCAGATGCTGCTCGACTACACGAGCGCCAAGGGCGACAAGCTCCAGGCCGCGCTGTTCCTCCCGGCCGGGTACGAGAAGGGCCGCAGCTATCCGACGCTCGTCTACTACTACGAGAAGATGTCCCAGCAACTCAACCGCTACGCTTCGCCCTCGGCCAACGGCTTCAACAAGTCGGTCTACACGAGCAACGGCTACGCTGTCCTGATGCCCGACATCACCTACAAGGTCAACGATCCGGGGATGTCGGCGGCCTGGTGCGTCCTGCCGGCTATCGAGGCGGCCGTGGCCGCGGGGGTCGTCGATCGCTCCAAGGTCGGCCTCCAAGGCCACTCGTGGGGGGGCTACCAGACGTCCTTCCTCATCACCCAGGCCGATTTCGCCGCGGCCGTCGCCGGCGCTCCCCTGACCAACATGATCAGCATGTACAGCTCCATCTACTTCAACACCGGATCGGCCAACCAGCCCATCTTCGAGAGCAGCCAGGGACGGTTCACGGGCGGCTACTGGGACAACCTCGAGGCCTACCAGCGCAACTCGCCGGTCTACTACGCCGAGAACGTCAATACCCCCTTGATCATCCTCCACAACGACAAGGACGGGGCCGTCGACTGGAACCAAGGGATCGAATACTACAACACGCTGCGCCGGCTCAAGAAGCCGGTCGTCATGCTCCAGTACGTCGGCGAGAACCACGGGCTCCGCAAGCCTGCCAACCAGAAGGACTACACGGTCCGGATGAAGGAGTTCTTCGATCACCACCTGATGGGCAAGCCGGCCCCCGCCTGGTACCTCGAGGGCGTTTCCCACCTCGAGCTCAAGGACCATCTCAAAGAGCGGGCCAAAGACCTCAAGCCGGCCGACGGAACGAAGGCCAAGGGGCCCGAGAAGAAATAGGAGGCGGACGCCGCCGAGAGGGGGCCCCCCGCCGCCGGGGCCCGGGAGATGACGCGATGCGTATGCTCGACCGGATCCTCGGTCGCTCCCGACCGCCCCGCCCTTTGCGGATCAACAACGCCGACGCCTTCACCGCGTGCGGGGAGCCGTACGGGATCACGGCCCGCGAAGGCGAGATCATCCGCCTCCTCCTCGAGGGCAAGGGGAACAAGGAGATCACCGAGGCCTTGTTCATCTCGGACCACACGGTCAAGAACCACATCCACAACATCTACCGGAAGCTGAATATCCGGAATCGCGTCCAGCTCGTCCAGTGCTACCGCGCCGCGCTGGAAGAGGCCGGTCGGGTCCCGGCCGGACAGCGGGGCTCCGGGGCGCCTGGAGCCCCGCGACGGGCGCTCCACGCGCGGCGGCCCGTGCTTCTTGCCGTGACTCTCCTCATTCTCCTCTCCGCGGCCGCCGCCGTGTGGAGGCCTTGGGCCAGGAAGTCGAGGACCCCGGTCCCCCCGCCGATGCCGGTCTTGGCCGTCCTCGACTTCGAGAACCTGTCCGGCGAGGCCGACCTCGAAAAATGGGTCATCGGCCTGCCTCTCCTCCTGACGACCGACCTTCTGCAGTCCGGGAGCCTGCGGACGTTGAGCGACGATGCCGTTTTCAGCGCCCTCAAGAAGCACGGCTTGACCGACCGCGGGCGCTATTCGAGGGAGGAGCTCCGCCGGCTGGCCAGGGAGATGAAGGCCGACTATCTGTTGACGGGGAGCCTGATCAAGGCCGGCGGGTCGATCGTCGTCACGGCCTTCCTCCAGGACGCCCGCTCCGGCGCTCCCCTCTACACGGAGAAGATCGACAGCCCCGACGAGCAGGGCCTGATGCGGGGGGTCGACGAGCTGGCCCGGCGGATCAAGTCCCGGCTGGATCTCAAGGCCGCATCGGGACGCGACGAGATCGACCTTGATGTCGAGGTCCTGACGACATCCTACGCCTTGGCCTTCAAGTATTATTCCGAAGCGATGCGATATCATCACACCGGCGATTACCAGCAGAGCCTGCTCATGTTGAGGAAGGCTGTCGAGCTCGACCCCGAATTCGCCATGGCCTACCGGCTCATGTCCGTGGACGCCCGGAACCTCGGCCATTACACGCAGGAAGCCGATTTCATGCGGAAGGCCTTCGACCTGAGCGGGCGGCTGCCCGAGAATTCCCGGGAACGCCACTTGATCCGGGGCGATTACTATGCCCTCTCCGAGGCCACCTTCCGGCTGGGGATCGAGGCCTTCCAGCTCGTCCTCCGAGTCAATCCGGAAGATCTCATCGCCAACAACAACCTCGGCATGCTGTACTACGACCTCGAGGACTACGAGGCCGCCGCGCGCCATGCCTCCGTGCCGATCCGGCAGAACACCGACAATCCGTTCCCCTACCACACGAAGGCCGCCGCCCTGAAAGCCCTCGGCAGGACGGCCGAAGCCGCGCGTCTGCTGGAATCCTACCTCGAGATGCATCCGGCCAACCGCCTGATCTACTGGACCCTGCTCGAGGTCCTGATCGACGCCCACGATTTCTCCGCCGCCTTGAACGCCCTGGAAAGGGCCGAAGCGGTCTTCCCCGATCCGTCATGGGCCGAACAGAAAGGGACGGTCCTCTTCCACACCCTGGGGGCCGACGCGGCCCGGAGCGAGTTCCGCAGGCTCTTTCTGATGGAGGACACGGCCTGGCACCTCCGCGGTCACGAACGGCTGGGGAACGTCTTTCTCGCGGAGGGCCGGTTCCGGGAGGCGGCCGAGGAATTCCTCCGCGGCGTCGACCTCGCCCGGACGACCTCTCAGCACGAATGGGAAGCGACGCTGCGCAGGCTGCGGGGACGGGCGCTCCTCGATTCCGGCGACGCGGCGGCCGCCCTGGCGGAGGCCCGCTCGGCGCTCGAAGCGGGCCGGGAGGCGGGAGGCGGCACCAGGCTCGCCTCCGCCCTCCTCTTGCTGGCCGAGGCCCACGTTGGGAAGGGGGATACGGCGGCCGCGGCCGCGCTCGCCGAGCGATCGCGGGCCCTGGCCGATGCCGCGGGGACGCCGCGATCGCTGCGGGCCGACGAGTTCTTCCGGGGGTATCTCGAGCTCGCCTCGGGCCGGCCGGACGAGGCCGTGGCGCTCATCGGGAAGGCCGTTTCGCGGCTCAACCGCCGCGACGGGGCCGATCCTCTCGCCGCCGCCTACCGATATCATCTCGCCAGGGCCCTCGAACGATCGGGCCGGCCGGACGGCGCCGCTGATGTGCTGAAGGAAATGGTCGAAGGGCCCGGACACCGGCTGAGCTTCGAAGGCTTCTTCGCCAAGGCCGTTCTCGGCCTGGCCCGCCTCGAGGACAGGCTCAGCCGCAGCGCCGCGGCCCGCGGGCGCTATCGGGACTTCCTCGAGCTTTGGCGGAAAGGCGATGCCGGCCGCCCCGAGGTCGCCGAGGCCCGGGCCCGCTTCGAAGCCCTGTCCGCGCCGGCGGGGCCGGCCCGCTGACCTACGCGCAAGATATCTGTTAAAGCCGCCGCATAAACACCGGCTTTTTTCATGGGCCCTCAAAGCGCGGCGGCCCCCCCGCGTCATTGGAGGAGCCGGCCGTCCCGGGGATCATCGGGGAAGAGGAGACAGGGGGAAAAGAGGGGGGCCCGCCCCTTCCGGGCCAGGGGCGGGCCTGACGGGCTCTGCGTCATTCCCCTCGCGTATCAACTAGAACACGAAGCGCACGCCGAGGCGCCCGGAAAGCGGAGGCAGGAAACTGAAACCCATGCCGAAGCGAGGATCGAGGACCTCGTCCGGAGCCGGTTCCCAATCGCCGGACAGGAGCGCCGCGTCCCCCGGCGAGATGTTGTAGCGGTACCTGGTCGCGAAGATGCGCTGGGCCGTGCGGGCGTTGAACAGGTTGTCGATGTTGAGGTTGAACTTGAGCCCCATGCGGCCGCCGAGCTGGATCCCGTACTCGACGAAGGCGTTGGCGAAGAAGATGAACGGGGTCCGGCCGAGATTGCCGCGGTTGAACGGGTAGTAACCGTCCGAGTCGACGACCCACTCTTCGGTGACCGGGGTGCCGCTGTAGGCGTTGGCCACCAGACCGACCGTCAGGCCGAAGGGGAACGCGTAGCTGCCGTAGGCCTTGAAGGCGTGGGGGCGATCGGTCGGCAGGGGGCCGTCGATGGGATTGAGGGCCTTGTCGAAGGCCAGGTGCCACATGTCGAAGAAGCGCTCGCCGTTGGGGCTGTTGCGGCCCTCCTCGTCGGAGCTGGCCAGGCCGCTGTAGTTGCCTTCGAGGCGGCTGAGCGTGTAGGACAGCCCGGCCTGCCAGTTGTGGCTGAAGCGCTTGTCGACCGACAGGTTCATGGCGTAGTAGTCGCGCTTGGCCTTGGGCATGTCGGGTGTCCCGGGCAGAAGGATCCCGGCCTGGCGGCTCTCCTCGTACTTCTGGGCCATGAACTCGCCGCCGGGATTGGCGTAATAATAGAACTCGCCCTCAGGCAGGATGACCCCGCAGTCCTCGATGGCCCAGAGGACCTTCTTGTTGACCAGGCGCAGGGACAGGGAGGTGTCCTCCATGAGCTTCTTCTCGAGGCCGAACGAGATCTCGCGCTGGGTGAACGGCTTCATATCGGGATCGATGGAGTCGAAGACCGGGGGACGGAAGTCGTGGGTCCAGAGCAGCGTGCCGGGGTAGTAGCCGTCGACGCCGATCTTGGTGTAGTCCCAGTCGTCGAGGGTGTAATAGGCGCTCCGCCACTTGAAGCCGCCAAGGGCGTTGGCGCCCATGTAGAGCTTCATGACGTCGTGGAAGATGCCGAAGCTGCCGAAGACCTTGAAGCTCGAATCGCCGTTGATGTCGTAGACGAAGCCGAGCCGCGGCGCGAGCTTTTTCGAGAACGGGAAATGGATCGGCCGGGTGACGTCGGCGAACAGCGGGTCGGTCGTGTAGCTCGGGACGTATTCGGACTCGGTCCGCAGACCGAGGTTGAGGGTCAGCTTGCGGCCGATCGTCCAGCTGTCCTGGAGATAGACGGCCCAGCTGTTCATGCCGACCTTCCAGCTGCTCCCGTAGGGACCCGTGTCGTCGTTGCCGCGGACGGCGTAATAGCCGTAGGTCCCGCGGCCGTAGTTCGTTCCGTAGGCGTCGAGCTCCTGGTCCCAGGCCAAGTAGACCACGGGAAGCTGGCCGGGCTCCTGGACGTCCTCGGCGCGGCGGACGAATTGAAGGCCCGCCTTGAAGGCGTGCTCGCCGCCGAGGTTGAGATAATAGGTGAAGTCGCTGTTGAAGCTCAGACGCGTCCGGACCTCCTTCTCGAGACCGAAGACCTTGTCCCGCGGGAAGTTCTGCCACCCGGCAGGGTGCTGGAGCTCGAGCGGGATCTCGGGGAACATCGTGTTGGTCACCCGGGCGTAACCGGCGGGCTGCTCCATGCGGAACCCGTAATACGGCGTGTCCGGGAGGGGGGCCACCGGATCCCTGCGGTTGGAATAGAAATAGCCCCCGCGGACGCTGAGCAGGGCGGTGTTGCTGATGGTCAGATCGGCGTGAACGCTTCCCGAGAAGTTGGGGTAGGAGAAGCCGAAAACGTTGTAGTCGTTCGTCGGATTGGCCGTCGCGGCGAAGACCTGGTTGTCGGACTCCTCGCGGGCGGCGCCGCCCTCGAAATCGAAATTGTTCAAGACGAAGCTGGCCCCGGCCCGGAGGTTCTTGGTGGGCTGAGCGGTCAGCTTCAGGGACCCGTTCCAGCTCCATTCCTTCCGGTCCCAGACATTGGTCGCGTCGAGGCCTTGAATGCTCAGGTCCATGGTCCGGGTCCGGGTGAACAGGCGGGGCGTGAAGGCCCCGAAGAACCAGAGCCGGTCCTTGAGGAAATAACCGCCGAGCAGGAATCCGGCTTCGATGGTCCGGCCGACGTCCTTGCCGGCGTACTCATCGTAGCTGTAGTACCGGGCCTTGGTGTAGTCGGTGAAATCGAAATCCAGCCGGTCCCGCTGCCGGGACTCGAGGGCGGTCCCCGAGTAATACCCGACGGCCTCGCCGTGGAAGGCGTTGCCTCCCGACCGGGTGATGACGTTGAGGACGCCGCCGACCGACCCGCCGTATTCGGCGTTGTAGCCGGAGGCCTTGAACTGGACCTCCTCGGCGAAGTCGAAGCTGACGTCCTGGCTGCGGGTGCCGTCGACCAGGTTCGAGGTGTCGACGCCGTCGACATAAAAGACGTTCTCGGCCCCCGAGGCGCCGTCGACGGAGATGCCGTCGAGCAGGCCCTTCTCGTTGAAGACGCTGGGCAAGATGGTCACCAGGGAGTCGAAGCTCCGTCCCTTGGGCAGGCCGGAGAACGTCTGGACGTTCATGACCGAGCTCCGGGACGCGCTCTTGACGTCGATGAGCGGCGCTTGACCGACGACGACGATCTCCTCCTCGACGGTCCCCATTTTCATCTCGACGTCGACGGCCAGGGCCTGCTCGACGCCGAGGGCGATGCCCTCGCGGACGACTTCGACGAAGCCCGGGAGGGTGAACTTGATCGTGTAGGTCCCCGGAGGGAGGGCCAGAAGGCGGTAGACGCCGCTGGCGTCGGTCATGGACGTCGCCATCCCGACGAGCCGCGGGCTCTTGGCCTCTACGGACACGCCGGGCAGCGGCTGGCCCTGATCGTCCTGGACCGTTCCTGTGATCCTGCCGGCCGTTGGAGCCTGAGCGGAGAGGACCCCGGCCAGGAGAAGCGCGGCAGCTGCGATAACACAGAGCCTGTTGAGAGATGTCATGGTTTCTCCTTGTCCCGGACCGATACCCTGCAAGGGCCGGCCGGGCTGTTCTCTCGGTCCGGGCGCCGGGCCTGTGGCCCGTGCCCGGTCAATGCCGTTGTTGGGAGCGAGCCTCCGCGCGTCGCGGCGGGGAGCCAAGGCGCATGGCCTCGCGAAAGGCACGGCGAGATCACTCCGGACATGGGGCTTACATCGAACGCACGCTCTTGGGGATCCGCATCACCTCCTTTGTATAACGGTCGAAGGGCTGTCAGACGCTTTTTCACGGGTCTTTCTCCACGACTTCAAGATAGGCCCGGGGCCGCCGGTGTAAATGGGCCGAACGGCCCATTCCCCCGGATGAGCCGTTCGGCCCATCCCGGATGAACGGGAAGCGACATCGACCGTCAAGGAGGGTTCGTCCGTCTTTCGAACGGCGTTTGGGCAATTGTTTACAAAACGGCCTGGACCTTTACGCGCCGCCGACCGTCGCCGGGAGGCAAAATCCGGCCCGCTTATCATGGATCCGGCCATGGAACGGCTGGCACGAAAATTGCTAGACTGGTTTTCGAGGATATTGAACGGAAAGGAGACCGCCCATGACCGCATCGCCTTCGACCGCTGTCACGCACCCCCCCGCCCGCCGTGGACGCCGGCTTTCAGCGCCGGGCCGAAAAGCCTTCTCGGCCGCTCTTCCGCTCGTCTTCTTCCTTATCGCGGGCGCGATGCTCCTTGGCCAGGACAAGAACCGCCTCGAAGAGGAATGGGAACGGCTCCAGTCCGCCGAACCGTCCTTTTCCGAAGGCTTGAAGGAATTCGACGCGGGCCGGCCCGGGCGCGCCTCGGAGGCCCTCCATAAGTGTCTCGGGGTGATGCCCAGGCACGCGATCGCCCATTATTACCTGGCGAACCTCAGCTATATGGGAAGCGATTTTCCGCAGGCCCTGGCCCATATGGAAGAGGCGCTGGCCGCGCTGCCGCTCATGTACGAGCTTCAGGACTACGGCCTCAACCTGAAGCGCCAAGGCCTCGACGCGACACTCCAGGCTCTGGATGCGGACCCTAATCACCGGATCTGCCGGGAGCTCCGGGAGATCGAATCCATGGCCAACGAGATCGCCACCAGGAAGAACTCCCTGGAGGCCCAGGCCGAGAAAAAGCGGGCCGCCCGGGGCCGGCAGACCGCCCATTACCTTTATTTCATGGGCAACGTCCTCTTCCAGCTCCAGCGGCCGGCCGACGCCTACGAGAAATATCAGAAGGCCATCGCTCTCGATCCCCGGCACATCAGCGCCTACAACAACGCCGCGGCCATCCTCTTCATCGCCGGCGACGCTCCGGCGGCTCTGGCCCTGCTCCAGAGGGCCGAGAACGAGGGGCTCGAGGACAATCTCAACCTGAAGCTCAAACACCTGATCCATGAGGCCTTGGGCCAGCCCACCGAGGGCATCCTCCGGGAGGACCTGTCGCCCGACGGACAAGGGGACCTGGGCGTCATGCGCTTCGCCCTGGCCGTCACGGTCGAGGGTGCCGCCCACTCTCCCCTCTACGAGAACTGTTATATCGTCTACTCCCGGGCGACCGGGCAGGCCATCCTCATCGACCCCGGCGCCGAGGATCCCCGGATCGAGGCTTTCGTCCGGGAGCGGGGCCTCGCGGTCAAGGCCATCCTGAACACGCACGGCCACCGGGACCATACGGCCGCCGACGGCCACTACGCTGAGATGTTCGGCGTGCCGGTCTGGATCCATCGGCAGGACGCCGGAGCTCTGGACGTCCCGATCGAGGGTTATCTCGAGGACGGCCAGACATTCGATCCCGAGGGATTGGCGGTCCGCATCTTCCACACGCCCGGGCACTCCAAGGGAAGCCTCTGCTTCCTGATCGGGGATTTCCTCTTCTCGGGCGACACGCTTTTCCGGCGCGACATCGGTGTGGTCTCGTCCGGCAATGGAACGGCAAGGTCCGACAAAGACCGGAGATCCATGGTCCAGTCCATCAAGGCTAAGCTTCTCAACCTGCCCGGCGGGACGAAAGTCTGCCCCGGGCACGGGCGGACCTCGACGATCGCCGAGGAGAGGACCCTGAACCCGCACCTCATAAGATAAACGATCGGCGGCCCGATCCGGCGCCCGGCGGCGGGGACGGCCGGGGGCCTTCTCTTCTCCTCCGGGTCGGATCCGCCGGGCCGAGGTCCCGGCGAACGGCCCTCCCCATGTCCTCAACCAGGCCAACACGGCGCTCCGCAAGATCGGACGAATGGGGGGTTAGCGGGAATGGGAAGGCTGGCTGGCGAGGCGCCAAGGTTTCAAAGGAAAAGGAAGCGGGGCTAAGGAGGATCCCTCTCCAGCCAGCATGTTCATTATAGATAAGGGCTTGGCTCGAAGTCAATGAATAAAATCAAAAAAATGCCGGCGCCCTTGAATTCCCGCCGTTCCAATGTATACTATTTATATAGGAATTAGGTAATAAAGGAGGCCTGATGCGCGCCAGTACCAAGATGGCTATACTGGCCTTGGCCACCCTTCTCAGTTTGGCCTGGTGGAAAGGCCTGAACGCCCTCCTTGACCGGGGGGCCATCCTACCGGCCCAAGCCGCGACGGGAGAACGCAACATGCCCCAGAAGATCAAGAAGACCGACAAGCAATGGAAGGCCGAGCTGACCCCCGAGCAGTACAGGATCTTAAGGAAGAGCGATACGGAACGCCCGTTCACCGGCGCCTACAACGATTTTTGGGAGACCGGGGTCTACCTTTGCGCGGGCTGCGGAACGCCCTTGTTCCCCTCCGAAACGAAGTACGAGCACGGCACGGGCTGGCCGAGCTTCACGGCCCCCGTCGACGAGGCCCACATCGAATACAAGGACGACTACTCCCTGCTCATGAAGCGGGTCGAGGTCCGCTGCGCCGTTTGCGGCGGCCATCTGGGCCACGTTTTCGACGACGGACCGGCCCCGACGTTCATCCACTTCTGCATCAATTCGGCGGCCATGCGGTTCGTCCCCGGCGAGGCCGCCAAGAAGGAGGCCGCGGCGACCGATGCCGGTGCCGAGACGGCGACCTTCGCCGCCGGCTGCTTCTGGGGCGTCGAGCACAAGCTCGGGCTCATCCCGGGCGTTCTATCCACGGTCGTCGGGTACACGGGGGGCGCGACCGTCAAGCCGACCTACGAGGAGGTCTGCACCGGCCGGACCGGTCACGCCGAGGCCGTCCGGGTGACCTTCGATCCCTCGCGCGTCAGCTACGAGGAGCTCGTCCGGCGGTTCTTCGAGCTCCACGATCCGACCCAGCTCAACCGGCAGGGCCCCGACCGGGGGACGCAGTACCGGTCGGCGATCTTCACCCATAGCGAGGAGCAGGCCGAGACGGCCCGCCGGGTCATGCGGGAGCTCGAGACCTCGGGCAAGTACAAGAAGCCCCTGGCGACCGAGGTGACCGAGGTGTCGGCTTTTTATGAGGCCGAGGAGTACCACCAGAAGTACTTTCGCAAGAAGGGCTTCGTCTGCGGCTGAGCGTCACCAGAAGATCGCGTAGAGAACGAGGGTCGCCACGACGACGAAGATCCCCAGGGCAACCACCGAGCGGCTCGGGCGCATGTCGTAACCCTCCCGGACGGGCAGCACGCGCGGCTCCGCGAGGGGCTTGAGCGCGGTCATGACCGCCAGCACGGCGAGGATGGCCACGAAAGTGATGGCCATCCGGTTGAGGAAGGCCACCTGGGGGACGAACAGCTGGAGGGCGCCGTAGATCGGCACCGTCAGGACCAGTCCGGTGACGCCCGTCATGGGCGGGGCCTTCTTGACCAGCAGGCCGAAGATGAATACGGCCAGGATCCCCGGCGAGACGTATCCCTGGAACTCCTGGATGTAGGTGAAGATGCCCTTGAAGCTCGGCCGTCCGAGCTGGGGCGCGATAATGCAGCCGATGGTGACGAAGGCCAGGGTCGACAGCCGGCCCGTCCGGATGAGGGCCCTGTCGCCGGCGTCGCGGCGGAAAAGCCTCTTGTAGAGGTCCATGGTGAAGATCGTCGAGGCCGAGTTCAGCATGGCCGCCAGCGAGCTGATGACGGCCCCGGTGATGGCCGCGAAGATGAACGCTCTGGCCCCGGGGCCGATGAGGTTGCGGATGAGCATCGGGTAGGCGGCGTCCGTGCCGCTCTGTCCGGTCATGAGGTGCCCGTACAGCTGCAGGGACATGATCCCGGGCAGGATGATGATGAACGGGATGAGGAGCTTCAGGAGGGCGGCGAAGATGATGCCCTTCTGCCCTTCGCGCAGGCTCCGGGCGGCCAGCGTCTTTTGGGTGATGTACTGATTGAGCCCCCAGTAATAGAAGTTCGGGATCCACAGGCCGATGACCAAAGCCGTCCAGGGCAGGACGGGATGGTCGGCGGGCAGGATCATGTGGAGCTTGTCGGCGTTGGCCTCGAAAAAGGCCTTGACCCCGATGGCCTTGAAACCGACATAGACGGTCAGGACGCCCCCGGCGATGAGGGCGGCCCCCTGGAAGAGATCGGCCCAGGCCGCGGCCTTGAGGCCGCCCCAGAGGGTGTAGGCGGCGGCGATGGCCCCGATGACCAGCACCCCGTAGAGGAGGTGGGACGGGTCGTTGACGTCGCCGAAGAGCGTCTGCAGGGTCAGGCCGCCCGAGTAGATGACGGCGGCGATGGTCACGCCGACGTAGATGGCCATCATGTAGAAGGCCATGATCGACCGGGCCGCCGGGCAATAACGGTATTCGAGATACTCGGGGATGGTGAACAGGCCGGCCTTGAGGAACTTCGGCAGAAAGAGGAAGGCCACGCAGACCAGGGTGATGGCGGCCATCCATTCGTAGCTGGCGATGGCCATCCCGGCCAATCCCGCTCCCTGGCCGGCCATGCCGACGAAGTGCTCCGAGGAAATGTTGGCGGCGATGAGCGACAGTCCGATGAGGGGCCAGTACAGGCCGCGGCTCGCCAGGAAGTAGTCCTCCCCCGTCCTTTCGCGGCGGCTCTTGTACATGCTGACGCCGAGAACGACGGCGTAGAAAGCCAGGAAGACGACGATATCGAGTGCGCTGAGCTTCATCGGGCGGCCTCCTCGGGTGGGCCTGCCGGGCCGACCCTGATCTCGAGAGACTTTCATCCTATTGATTCGCCGCCTCGGCTGTCAAGTCCGCGGCCCGAAGCGGCCGGGCCCGGCCGGAACGGCGGCCCCCGCGCATGCGGTGTCCCCTTTTTATGACAAGGCGTCCTCGGGCGCGGCCGAGCGGGCCTTCCCAGGCTAGGGGGGACGGATTGGCACGAATCTTGATGCTATCCTAGGCGATCATGAAAAACGGGATGTCAGGGATGAGAACGGACCACAACCCAGGGCGGACGTGCGCCGCCCCGGGCGGGACCTGTAAAAGAGAGGCCCGGGCTGTAAAGTTTTTTCTTGACATCGGCCCGTGTCCATTGTATTCTCGGCGCTTCTTTTTCGACGGTCCCACCCTTTGGGGGTGTAACGTTTTCGCCCTCGACCCCGTTTGAAGAATAGGAGTCAGGGCCAGAAATGAAGAAAAGGGCTTCTTGTTTTGAAGGAAAAGCTCGTTATTGTAGTATTCCTATATAAATGATAATTTAAGGGAGATGAAGATGGCTTCTCAGTACAAATACAGGACCGAAGAGCTCCTCCAGCTCATCCCCCAGGCCCGGCCGGGACACCTGTTCACCGAGGAGGAACCTCTTTTCCAGGTCCCCGAGGCGCCCGCCGCCGGGGACAAGTCCGTCCGCCCCAAGAACGGCAACGGCAGCAACAGGAACGGGTTGAACTCCCCCGAGGACATGGAGCAGACGGCCGATCTGGTCAAGATCTATCTCCGGGAGATGGGCAGCATCCTCCTCCTGTCGAGGGACCAGGAGATCCAGCTGGCCCGGCGCATGGAGCGGGGCGAGCGGGCCGTCCTCAAGGCCCTGTCCCGCAGCCCCCTGGCCATGGAAGAGATAGAGGGACTCGAGAAGATGCTCAAGGACAGCCCCGAATCCCTGGTCAAGCAGTTCAACGTGACCGAGGAGGACCTGGCCTCGAACAGCCTCGAGGGCAAGAGGCGCGAGATCCTGGCCAAGATCGCCTCGATCCGCAAGCTCTACGCCCGCCTCCGCAGGATCCGGCCCCTGGTCCGCAACCGCATGGCCCGGGGACGGCTGGTGGTCCGCATGATCCGCCTGGCCCGCGAGCTCGAGGTCAAGCCCGAGTTCAAGGACCGCGTCGTCGAGAACGTCCGGCTCCGCCTGCGGGAGCGCCTCGTCCGGCCCTCCAAGGCGGCCCTCAAGGAGCGCCGGGCCATCCTGACGGCCATCGCCGCCGGGCGCCGGGCGCGGGAGAGGGCCAAGAGCGATCTCGTGGCGGCCAACCTCCGGCTGGTCGTCTCCATCGCCAAGAAGTACCAGGGCCGGGGCCTCCAGCTGCTCGACCTCATCCAGGAGGGCAACATCGGGCTCATGCGGGCCGCCGAGAAGTTCGACTACCGCCGGGGCCACAAGTTCTCGACCTACGCGACATGGTGGATCCGGCAGTCCATCACCCGGGCCATCGCCGACCAGGGGCGGACCATCCGCATCCCCGTCCACCTGACCGAGACCATCCACCGGCTCAAGAGGATCTCCCAGGCCTCCGTCCAGGAGCGGGGCAAGGCCCCCTCCCCCGAGGAGCTGGCCAAGAAGATGAACCTCCCCGTTGCCAAGGTCATGGAGATGCTCTTCAGCTCTCAGGACCCCGTTTCCATCGAGACCCCCCTCGGAGAGAACGGCGAGGGATCGCTCGGGGACCTTCTCGAGGACAAGTCGTTCCCCTCCCCTCCCGACACCGTCATCCACATCAATCTCAGGGAGCAGATCGAGGCCGCCCTTCACACGCTTCCCGAGCGCGAGAATCTGGTCCTGCGCATGCGGTACGGGCTGGGGGACGGACGCGAGTACACCCTCGAGGAAGTCGGCCAGCACTTCAACCTGACGCGGGAACGCATCCGCCAGATCGAGCTCAAGGCCCTCAAGGCCCTCCAGCACTCGGCCCCCGGGCAGAAGCTGCGATCGTTCTGACCGCCGTGTTCGAGACAGTTGCCGGCGGGGCCGTTGAATTCGCGGCCCCGTTCTGGTAACTTGACCGTCTCTTTGTGTCCGGTGCTCTCATGGCCATCGAGCGGATCGCTTTCATCGCGCCTTCGACCTGCCTGTCCCGGCGCGACCGCCATCTCCTCAACCGGACCGCTCTCCGGCTCAAGATGTCGCTGGGCGCCCGGGAGCTCTATTTCGGCCCCAATCTGTACTCGAGCGACGCCGATATCGACCACGTCACCGCCCCCGTCGGGGAACGGGCCGAGGTCTTCAAGACGGCCATCCGCGAGTCGGATCTGATCGTCTCGGTGGCCGGGGGCACGGGCGCCGAGGACATCCTCCGCGAGCTCGACTCGAAGGATTTCCGGATCATCCGCGAGCGGCGCCCCCTGTTCATCGGTTTTTCGGACTTCACTTTCCTGCTCAACGAGATCTACCACCGCTGCCGGGTCCCGGTCATCTACTTCCCGTCGCTCAAGCTCGGCAAGGGGAACCTCGATAAGATGCTCCGCCTGATCGCCGGCGAGGAGGTCCGTTACCGGGGCTCCGAGTGGCTGACCCCGCCTCCTCCGCGCCGCCTGTCGGGTGTCCCCCTGGGGGGCAACTTTTCGACCTTCGTCAACTTCCTCAACCGCGGCGTCCCGCCCCGGTTCAACTGGAAGCGGCACATCCTGTTCATCGAGGACATCGACGTCGACGTGGAGGACCTTCACCGGATGCTCGCGGCCCTCCGCCGCCACAACGTCTTCAAGGGCATCCGCGGCCTCGTCGTCGGCTGTGTCAGCCCCACCAGCCGGGGCCCCGAGAGCCGCAAGGCCCGGGCCGAGGCCGTCCGCTTCATCCGCTCCTACCTCCGGGACGTCATCATCGACCGCCGGGCCCAGGGCTCCCCCCTGCCCATCCTGGCCGTTTCCAACTTCGGCCACGGCATCCGGAGAGACCTCATGGCCGTGCCCATCGGCGGCCGGGTGATCCTTTCCCGGTCCAAGCTCGTCACGTTCGAGATCAACGGAAAGGGAGCCGGCGCCGCCCGCGGCCAGTGAATCATGAACAGGGGGCGCGTCCGGGCCGCGGCCCGGACCGTCAGCGTCTCAGGGACTGCATGGCCTGCATGGCGGCGACGCAGCCCTCGCCCACGGCCGCGGCGACCTGCAGGCCGCCGCAGGTGATGTCGCCGGCCGCGTAGACGCCGGCGAGGTTCGTCCTCTGGAAGCGGTCGACGGCCACACACTGCTTGTGGTCGAGGGCCACGCCGGCCCGTCCGAAGAGCGAGCCCGTCGGGACCTCGCGGAAAATGAACACGGCCGCGACCGGAACCTCTTCGCTCGCTCCCGCGCCGGCGACGACGACCTTCTCGACACGCGTCTCCCCCAGGATGCCCGCGATCCGGGCGTCCCGCCGGATGTCGACCCCCTGGGCCTCGAACTCCCGCGCGACGGCCTCGTCGGGGCCGCCCCCGGCCTTGCCAGGCACCCAGAGGACGCGGCAGCCGAGCTGGAGCAAGGCCCGCAGGTCCTTCAGGGCCTCCTCCGAATGGCCGAAGGCGGCCACCGGCGCTCCGCGAAAGAGGGGGCCGTCGCAGGTCGCGCAGTAGCTCACTCCCTGTCCCAGCAGCCGGTCTTCCCCGGGGATGAGCCGTTCCTTGGGAATGGGCTTGCCCGTCGCCAGGATGACGGCCCGGGCCTCGACGAGGGCGTCCTTGGTCGTGACATATTTCGGGTCGCCTTCCAAGCCGAGGGCCAGCGGGTCCCCCGCCATGATCTCGGCCCCGAAGGAGGCGGCCTGCCTCTTCATGATCGCCAGCAGCTCGCCGCTGTCGATCGAGGGCAATCCCGGATAGTTCTCGAGCTTGTAGTTGAGAGACAACCGCGACGCGGCCCGGCCTTCCAGGACGAGGGTCCTGTGCCCGGCCCTGGCGGCATAAAGGGCCGCCGTCAGGCCCGCCGGCCCGGCCCCGAGGATGAGGATGTCCGCGCTGAGGTTTCGGACGGTCACGGAAGGGCCTCTTTCACTCCATCAGGCGGCCCGAGTCGCCGACCTGCCACTGCCCGCCGATCTCGACGTAGAGGATGGTCCTCTGGATGTCCCGGCCCTGCTCGTTCTGGTACTTGAGATCGACGATCATCCAGTCGTCCAGCCCCTGGAAGCTCATCTGCAGGACCGACTCGTTGGCCCCGACAAACCGGGCCCCCCGGAATTTCCGGAGGACGACGGGATTGCGGCCGTAGTTCCTCATCGAGATGGGGAAGAGCCCCTTCTGAGAGGCGTCGGCCTTGATGAACTCCTCGATGGCGTCGCGCGGGACGAAATCCTCGTCGACCGTCAGCCACTCGTACGAGTCGGCCGGCTCGGCGGCGCTCCGGCCGCCGATCGCCCGATAGGCCAGATAGGCGGCGGCCAGGGCCACCGCGAGGACGGCGATGACGATCAGGACCCTCAGCATCTTATTCATGGTTCTCTCCCGTTCTGTCCGGCGCCGCGTCCCGCTCGTCACGCTCCCGGGCTCCGGCCGCCGCCTCGGCGGCCAGGAGCCGGTAGCGGTCGGACGGCACGGCCCGGGATTTCCGGAACAGCGTCCGCGACCGCCGCTCCTCGTGCCCGGCGGTATTGCCGAAGACCTCCGCCTCGCGGTCCTCGGGGCTTCGCTTGAAGAACTCCTCGAAACGGGCCTCGGCCAGGTAACCGTTGTTGCGCAGGGAGCGGAGCATGGCCCGGGTGCTCGCCCCGAAGTATCTCTTGAGGAACAGGACATCCTCGAATCCCAAACCCTTGGACCGCAGGTCCTTCTCGACGATCTCCTGCAGCTTGGCGGGAGGGATCAGGAACCGGGAGGCGAAGGCCTGGGCGAACTGCTCGCGGGGGGGATAGAGGGAGACGTATTCGTCGATCATGACATCCGGGTTGTCGATGATCGGGCTGTCCGCCCGGTCCTTGAGATAATGGGCGTAAAGATGGGCGGCGATCTGGATCTGGAGCCCCGGCGGTTCGTTGGCGTTGATCAGGGCGAAGGCGGCCTTGCGCTCCTCGTCAAAGACGAAAACGCCGGCCATCCGGGCCTCCTCGGGGAGCGGCTGGCGGACGACGCGCAGGCCGTTCAGCTCGCATAACCCGAAGATGTCGCGAATGGGTTCTTGGCCCAGGCCCAGCCTCCGGCGCTCCTCTTCGGCCAGACGCCCCGGCGAGATCGGCCCGTACCGGGGGGCGATGTCCAGACGGCGGCCGGTGTCCTCCTCGAGCTGGAGGTACTTCTCGCCGTAGGCCTTGAACTTCAGGAGCTCGCGCCGGGCCCGGCCGTCGTTGTCGGGCCCGGAGAACAGGCCTTCGAAGGCCGGGCGCTTCTCCTCGAAGAAGTAGGCGATGTCCTTGTTGAGAAAGCTCGAGATCCTCGTCAGGGTGTCGAAGCTGGGCGTCCGCTTACCCGATTCGAGGAGGGAGATATACTCCGAAGATAGCCCGAGGGCTTTAGCGAAAGCTCCCTGGCTGAGGCCGATTTCCTCACGGGCCCTTTTGAGTCTCGTCCCGAGGAGCATGTTCATCATCGCGCACCCCCTGGGCGGCGGCGCTAGGATAACATGAGGTTAGCGGGGAGTCAACCGCCCCCCCGCCCAAAAAATCGATTGACAAACGCCCGTCGGGTTTCATAATGAGGGTGGAGAATTATATGGCCGACAAGAACAACAGCCCGCTCGAGATCTTCCCCGGAGCCGCCAGGGACTTCGGCGTGACCATCTTCAACCACCTCGAGGACGCCGTCGTGTGCCTCGGCGGCGACAGGAAGATCCTCTTCTGGAACAGGGCCGCCGAGCAGATCTCGGGCCGGGAGAGCGACGAGATCCTGGGAAAGATCTGCTTCGACGAATCGGGCCTGTTCGTCGACGCCGAGGGGATCAATATCTGCAAGGGGAAATGTCCCTTCAAGCTGGCCCTCAAGGACGGCGTCGATCGGAGCCTCGAGATCTATCTCCAGCACAAGGACGGCTTCCGCATCCCGGTCACGCTGCGGGTCATCCCCGTCAAGAACGGCGCCGGGGAGATCATCGGAGCGGCCGGCGTGTTCGTCAACACCGCGCCCAAGGTCACCATCCCTCTCAGCGTCTCCCAGCTCGAGCGGATGGGCCTCATCGATCCCGATACGGGCATCGCCTCCAAGCAGTATCTCGACATGACCCTTCAGACCCGGCTCGAGGAGTTCCAGAGATACAACCTGGCCTTCGGCCTGATCTATGTCGACATCGACGGCTACGACCGCATTCTCGAGAAGCACGGCCGGTTCAACGCCGGCAAGATCCTCCGGACCGTGGCCCGCACCCTCCACAAGAACATCCGGTTCTTCGACATCGTCGGCCGCTGGAGCACTGAGGAGTTCCTGATCATCCTCCTCAACATCGACGAAAGCCGGCTCGACATCGTCGCCAACAAGCTCCGCCTGCTCATCAGCGAGTCCTACATCACGACCGAGACGGGGATGCTCAACGCGACCGTCTCCATGGGCGCCAGCCTCGTCCTCCGGTACGACTCGGTCGAATCCCTCGTCAAGCGCGGGGAACAGCTCATGATGCACAGCAAGTGGCTCGGCAAGAACCGCGTCAGCCTGAGCTTCGTCCAGAAGGACATGGAGTGAGCAAGGGCCCCCTCCTCCAGGGGGATGGAAGAGGGGGCGGGAAAAAAAGGAGGGTTATGAAGAGGCCGGATTCTTGGCCTTGACGTCGTAGAGCTCGGCGCCCAACACGACCTGATCGTTCTCGCCCGACAGCTTCAGCTGGACCGAGGTGTCGCGGAAGACCCACTCCGACGAGAAGGCCAGGTGACCCTTGCTGAGGGCCGCGCCCCAACGTCCCGTCTCTCTCTCGTAATAACGGTCCTGCCAGACGACGTTGTCCGCGCGCGGCCGGCCGACGCGCTCGTTGAGGAAGGCCCGGAGCGTGTTGTAGTCGGCGATGTACTGGTTCCGGTCGGCGTACTTCTCGCACACGTTCAGGCGCACGGCCAGCAGCCCGCCGCGGCCGACGGCGTACTCGATGAGGCACTTGCGGTTCATGACCTCCCGGCGATAGCGGAGGATCTCGAGACCCTGGGACGTCTGCCGGCTCACGGGCCGGCCCTCGACGGCGATGATCCGCTCCTTGGAGGCGCCCCATTCCAGGGCCGGCAGGGGATCGTTTCCCACATCGAGCTTCTTCGGCCTGAAGACCTCGTCCTCGGAGCCGATGTGGAGGGCCCGGACCTCCGGGTAGAGCTTGCGGACGAGAGGCTCCCTGACGTAGCCCGAGCGGATCCGGCCCGACGAGGCCGAAGGGAACTGGACGTAGAACCACTCGGTGCGGAACATGGTCGAGCTGGCCTGGGTCAGGATGGAGCCGCGCTCCAGGCGCTCGACGACCGGGCTGCGCGGGTCGGGATCGAGGTGAATGGAGGCCTGGTCGGCGACGATCTCGAGCTTCCTGTCGTCGGCCCGGCCCTGAAGACCGAGGACAAGGCACAGGAGAAAGGCCAGGCCGGCAGCGGCGACGGCCGGTTTCTTCCTCATGATCCATTCCATCTTCGGTCCCATCCTTCTCAGAGAGACCACTATGGACGAGCCGGAAGGCCGGGGCAATCGCCGTGCGGGGTGATTCCGGAGGGGAGATCCCCCACCCCCGAAGAGTAAGCGCGCACCCGGGCCGGGGCGCGCTCAGCGGTAGCTGTGGAGGCTCGCCAGGAGGTAATTGACGCCGAAATAGGTGAACAGGGCCGAAAGGAAGCCGACGATGGCGACGAAGGCCGACCGCCGCCCCTTCCAGCCCATGACGATCCGGGTGTGGAGATAGAGGGCGAAAACGAACCAGGTGATCAGGCTCCAGACCTCCTTGGGGTCCCAGCTCCAGTACCGGCCCCAGGCGCGGTAGGCCCAGATCATGCCGAAGACCAGCCCGCCGAGCGTGAACAGAGGGAACCCCACGGCCACCGCCCGGTAGCTGACCGAATCCATCCGTTCCCTCTTCTCCTCCGTGTCCGCCGCGAGATAGAGGAGAGCGGCCACGAAGGCCACGGCGAAGAAGGCCTCGCCGATGAGCGTCACCGACACGTGGAGCCACAGCCAGTAGCTCTGGAGGGCCGGGACAAGGGGGACGGCGTCCTTCGGCATGAGCGGCGAGGAGGCCAGGGCCATCAGGCCCACGGCCACCAGCATGACATAGGGGCCGATCTTGGGCAGGCGGAACTTGAGGTCGGTCAGGACGAGCGCCAGGACCGTGGCCCAGGCGAAGAACGAGAGCGACTCGTACATGTTCGTGAACGGGGCATGCCCGCTGCTCACCGTTCTCGCGACCAGGGCTCCCGTGTGGAAAGCCAGCCCCGCGACGGCCAGAGCCATCCCCTTTCCGGCCCACTTGACGCGGCGGGCCATGAGAGCGGCGAAATAGACGCAGGTCGACAGGACGTAGAGGACGAACGTCGCCGTGAAGAACGTTGACTCGCTCATGGGGACCTCCTCAGGGATTCACAAACGGCCTCGAACTCGGACCGGAAGGCGTCCTTCGCCTTGGGGGCGAAGCCGCCGAGGATGACGGCGTTCCCGCGACCGCCCCCCTCCGCGAGGGCCGCGCGGATCTCGCGGGGCGTCCAGAAGAAGGCCAGGACCAGCCCGATGGTGACGAGCAGCGAACCGGCCCAGATGAAGCCGGCCCCGGGATCTTTGGCCGCCTCGAGGACGGAGGTGGGGGCCGGCCGCGGGTCCTTGAGGATGACCGACAGCCCGGTTCGCCCGGAGCCGGCGGCCGGGTCGTCCGCGTGCCCCTCGGTGAAATCGGGGAACTTGGAGAAGACCCAGCCCACGAAGACCCGCTCCTCCCCGTTCCAGGCCTCGACCAGCGCGGCCGGGTTCCGGGGCTCGAAGGACCGGCTCTGGACACGGTTGCCCTCTCCGAGCACGAAATCGGGGACGAAGCGGCGCACGCCGAGCCGGGTGATCCCCGGGCCCTCCACGGGCAGGCTCTCGCCCGGCCTCAGAACGACCGTGCGGGCGGATGCCGGATCGCCCTTGAGGCCGACGACGATCTCCAGCCTGGCGCTTTCCCAGTCCCAGCCGTAGCTCGACTGGAAGAAATGAAAACCCCTGTGGACGAGGGGATGATTGACCTTGACGACCTCGGTCCGGACCGTCCGGCCGTCCTCGATAACCGAGACCGTGCTCTTCCAGGCCTTGACCGCGCCCTGGGGATAGAACTCGGTCTCGAAACGGTCGAGGCGGACCTGGAAGCCCGCGTGAGGGACGTCGGCCGTCCGGCCCTCGGTGAGCACCAAATGGGAGCGCCTCCCGGCCAAACCGCTGACGATGCCCCCGGCCAGGATGACCAGCAGACCGAAGTGGACGGCATCGCTTCCGAGCCAGCCGAGACGCCTCTTTCGCCCCAGAAGCCCGGCGGCAGCACCCTCCACCGCGGCCGGCCGCACGGCATAGCCGCGGGACGTGAGCTCACGCGAGACCCTAGCCAGGGCCTCGGCAGGTGGGCCGGGCACGTCGATACGGGACTTGACCTTCATGGCCGCGACCGAACCGGCCCCGATCCCTTCCGCGTGGCCGAAGGCCCGGCGGAGCTTGGGGCCGAGGCGCGAGAGCGAACAGACAACGAGGTTAACGGCGAACAGGAAGAGGAGGGTCAGGAACCACGGAGACCGGTAAAGGGTTGTCAGCTGGAGCCGGTTGAAAAGACCGGCCAGGTCGCCGTATCGGGCGGCATACTCCTCGGGACCCCGGCCCTGGGGGATGAGGGTCCCCACGACCGAGGCCAGGGCCAGCAGGATGATCAGGGTGATAGCCAGCCTGACCGAGGCGAAGGTCTTCAACAGCGATCGCATGCATTCTCCAGAGGCGGCGTTCCGCCCGGACGCCGAAATCCTATCGATGATATCGGATTCCTCGTTCTTTGGCAACTTGGCCCGGGAAGCGGATCGAACGGGGACCGCCTTGAACCCGAACGCGGAAAAAACGTAGTATGGAAGAAGGAGGGCCGCATGACCATCATGTTCATACCACCGCTCAGCCGGGCCTGGGAGAGGATGAAACAGGCCCTTTTCAAGCCGTTCGACCTTCACAGGTGGCTGGTCTTCGGCTTCAGCGCCTTTCTGGCCGGTCTGATGGAGTTCCCCAGGGGCTCGGGCGGCTCGAGGGTGCACAGGGAAACCACCTTCCGGGAGTTCGTCGATTTCCCCCAAGAAAGCTGGACTTGGCTCATGGACCACCCCGGCTGGGCCATCGCCGCCCTGATCGCCGCCGTCGTCCTGATCGTCGTTCTCATCGCCCTGACCTGGGTCAGCTCGAGGGGCGTGTTCATGTTCATCGATAACGTCGTGACGGGAAAAGCCGAGGTCGCCCGGCCCTGGAGGGACTACAACCGCGAGGGCGATTCGCTTTTTATCTGGCGACTGGCCTACGGATTCATCGTCCTGCTCGTTTTCGGATCGCTGGCTGTCTATTTCTTCACCCGGGCCGCCACCCTGTACGACCGAGGACTGAGCGGGCACGTGCCCATCTCTTTCATCCTGGGCACGGGACTGCTGGCCTTGATCCTGGCCGTCCTGATGGCCTATATCGGCCTGTTCCTGCAGAGCTTCGTGGCCCCGTTCATGTACAAGAACCGGATCTCGGCCGTCCAGGCCTGGAAGATGTTCCTCGGGCTCTTCGGCCAGTACCCGTTCCATTTCCTGGGGTACGGCCTGATCGTCCTCCTTTTGGTCGTGGCCTACGGAGGGCTGGTCTTCCTGGCCGGCGTCTTCACCTGCTGCATCGGCTGGATCCTGCTCGTCATCCCCTATGTCGGGACGGTCATCACCCTGCCCTTCTGGTACACCCTGCGGGCCTACAGTCTGGAGTTCCTGGCCCAGTTCGGCCCCGAACACGACCTGTTCCCGCCGAAGGACGGCGGGACCGCGGAGGCCTCACCCGGCCAGGCGCCGGCGACCGCCGGAACAGCTCCTTGAGCGCCGGGTCCAGGCCGCATCGAAAAGGAGCTTTCCCCCTCGAGCCTCCAGTGCTATGATACCCCGCTGAGGAGCGCGTGAACATCATGAGATATCATCATAACAAAACCGCGATCATCCCCATCGGCCTCATCCTGACACTCATTCTGGCCGCCCCGGCTCTCGGCGCCGACGACCTCGCCTACTACGAGGCCAGCGCCCGCGCGGCGGCCCTGGGCGGGGCCTTCACGGCCCGGGCCGACGACGCCATGGCCCTGTTCTACAATCCCGCCGGCATGGCCTTTCTCGGGGGGCTCCGCTTCAAGACCGACCTGACCTTCGGGAGGCGGTTGCTCAACGCGGCCTGGCCGGAGGCCAGCCAGACCTATCGCTCGAATCCGTTCGAGGTCGGCGGCGCCCTGGCCCTCTGCTGGCAGCCGGTCGAGCGGGTGACCCTGGGTGCCGGGTTCTTCTCCCCCTACAGGTTCGAATCCGAGTGGCCGGCGGGCTGGAGCGAAAAGGATGTGTCCCTCTATTCCCGGATCCGGACCTTCACCATCCGCTCGGCCGTGGCCGTGGAGCTCTTCAAGGGTTTCGCCGCAAGCGCCGGCATCGACATCATCTCTTCGAGCCTCGGCTGGCGGCACGATATCGCCTTCAACATGGACAGCTACCCTCTGCCCCAGGATGCCGTCGTCAAGAGCCGCCATACGCTCAGCGGTCACGGGCTGGGATTCACGGCCGGGATCCTTTGGAAGATCGTACCCGCCGTCCAGGTCGGGGCAAGATATCAGAGCAGCAGGCCCATCGATTACTCCGGCGAGAACCTATTCCTCATCGACTCGACCTTCATGTCCATCGTCGTGCCTGATCCGGTCCAGGGGACGCGGCGGGTCTCCGATCTTCTCGACCTCTTTTACGTTCCCCAAGAGGTCACGGGCCGGCTGGCGTTGCCCCGCGAGATCGCCTGCGGTCTCACGGTGAGACCTATCCCCCGCCTCTCGCTCGCCGTCGACCTCCGGTGGGACAGCTGGAGCGAGATTGGGGATTGGGTCTTCACTTCGGTCAACGAGGGCGGTGACCTGAGCCCTGAATTCACACCCATTCTCGAGGAGTTCTACGGCATCTCCCCCGATTACGGGGTCCAGGGCGTGCCTCTGGCGCTCAAGGATACGAAAAGACTCGGTGTCGGGATCGAATACAATCCCTTCGGTTACCTCGCGGTGCGGGCCGGCTTCTCCAGGAATGAAAGCTCCGTGGACGCTGACGGCCGCTCGCCCCTTTACCCGGACCTCGACCGCACCGTCTACTCCTTCGGCGTGGGCTATGACGGACCGGTCTTCTCGATCTGGGACGAGGACGAGAGGGTCGCCGACCTGTCCTTCGACCTCTATATCCGATTCGTGTCCGCGGCGGCCGGCGAATCCTCGTTCCCCGGGTCCGAATTGACCTATCGCGGAGGCCGGCTGTCCTACGGCGTGGGGGTCGGCTTCGTCTTCTGAGGCGCGGGCCGCTCCCAAGGCCGGGCCCGGAAAGGGTCCGATGAAGCGCGGCGACTCCAACGTCCCGGCTCTCGCCCGACAAAACTCCATGCGGGACGACCGACATGGAAGTGCGCGTGAAAGGGACCGGCCTCATCCTTCTGGGGATCGCCGCCGCCTGGCTGGCCGGGTGCCGGGCCGATGTCCGGTTCGCACCCCCCTCCCCTCCCGCCGGGGCCAGAGCCCCCTCGGCGGACGAGGCACCCCCCGGTCCCGCGCCGCCGGGAGCGGCCGCGACGCGGACGGGCTACACGGTGCAGGCCGGCGCCTTCTCCGTTGCCGCAAACGCCCGCCGGCTGGCCCAAGCCCTGAACGACCTCGGCCTGGACGCCTATTTTTTCCCTAATGGAGCGGGTCTGTTCAGGGTCCGTTTCGGTGACTTCCGTTCCAGAGACGACGCCGTCCGCGAGGCCGAGCGGCTTGTCGCCCGAAGGACCATCGACGGGTACTTCATCATCGGCCCTCCGGCCCGTCCCGCCGCCAGGCCGGCGGCGCCGGAGGCCGGACTGCGTGACAGGATCGCGGCCACCGCGTCCAGTTTCCTCGGCGTGGAATACACGTGGGGCGGGACGTCGAGACGGGAGGGCGTCGACTGCAGCGGGCTGGTGCGGGCGGTCTACCGGCTGAACGGGCTCGACCTGCCCCGCTCGACGATCGATCAGTACCGGACGGGGGCGAGGGTGCCCCGGGACCGGCTGCGAAAGGGCGACCTGGTCTTTTTCACGGGCGTTCCCGGCCGGCCGGTCTCCCATGTCGGGATCTACGTGGGCGAGGGGGCCTTCATCCACGCTCCGGGAACGGGCAAGACCGTCCGCGAGGAGTCGCTCGACAGCCCCTACTTCAGGGAACGGTTCTCCGGCGCCCGGGCCTTTCTCGACTGAGCCCCCTCGCTCGGTGCGGCGACCGGTGCGTCCCTGTGCAAGCATGATGCCGCCGAGGATCGGTTCTGTTCGCCGCCTGACCTCCTCCTTGGCCGACGGAGAGGTTTGAGCGGTCGTCCGGGCCGGATGATCTCGGGTCCGTGCCGGGCGGGGCGGGGAACGGAGCCGCCGGCCGGGTGAAATCCGCCTCGAAATTTGCGATAATCCTCCCTAAGCAAGATAGTAAGGAGCGCTCCCATGGCCGCCGTCCCCCCCTTGACGCGCAGGAAACTGTACCGGACGATCAGGGATTATGTCGGGATAGCCGTCGGTTCCGCCTTTCTGGCCTTCGGCATCGGCGTCTTTCTCGTCGACGCCAAGGTTGTCCCCGGCGGCGTGTCCGGGCTGTCGATCGCCGTCCATTACCTCCTTGGAGGACGGGTCCCCGTGGGCATCCTCATGTGGCTCTTCAACCTGCCGCTCTTTCTGTGGGGGATCCGGGAGCTCGGGAAGCGCTTTGGGCTCAGGACGTTCGTCGGATTCACGCTGACCTCGTTCTGGCTCGACATCTTCCGAGGGGAGTTCTTCCTCTTCAAGACACCGGCCATCCCCAAGAGCGCGGCCGTAACGGACCTCGTCCAAAGGGATTTCTTCTTCATGATCCTCTGCGGCGCCGTGCTGGTCGGGATCGGCCTCGGGATCATCTTCAAGTTCAAGGCCTCGACGGGCGGTTCCGATATCGTCGCCGCGATCTTCAGCAAGAAGGGAGCCATGAAGCCCGGCCAGGTCATCATGATCGTCGATTTCTTCGTCATCTCCCTGGCGGCCGCGATCTTCGTCACCCAGAGGATCCCGGTGGAGAGGCCGGTGGCCGTCCTGACCCTCTTCGCCTTCTTCCTTCTCTTCCTATCCAGCTATATCATCGACGTCATCCTCGACGGCTTCAATTACGCCCGGGCGGCCATCATCATCTCCGACCACAACGACGCGATCTCCGAGGCCGTCAGGGACGAGCTGTCGAGAGGGGCCACGGCGATCAAGGGCCGGGGGATCTACAGGGACATCGACAGGGAGATCCTGCTGACCGTCGTGACCCGCAAGGAGATCTCCTATCTCAAGGAGCTGGTCAACGACGTCGATCCCAAGGCCTTCGTCATCATCCATGACGTCCACGAGGTCCTGGGCGAAGGGTTCCGCAGGCGGGTGTGACGCCGGCCGGGTCATGAGGCCCTACGGGCCGGGCGGGCAGGACATGCCCATCGCATCAGGACGGGTCTCAACCGTCTCGGGGCGGTCGCCCCGCTCCGGGTGAATCAGGGCATCGTCGGCCGGCCGGCCGCGCCGCGCCTGATCCTTCTTTTTCCCGGCCTCCCTAGAAAGGAGTCGTGCCTCTCGGGCCCTCGAAGGTCATGTGGACTGTCACCCGCATCCGTGAGAACGCCGCGGGGTAGAGGCGGATGATGCTGTGGGTACGCGTGGTGCCGGGAACGGGCTCCCGTATGTACTCCGTCCTGCCTCTTCCCGAGGAGATCTCCTTCCTGTAGCTTTTGACCAGCCATCCCTCGGCAAGCGTGATATTTTGAAAGTAGTCGAACGTCCTGTTCTCTTGATGGATGACCCATGTCCGACCGGCCTCATGGTCCATGGACCAGACCTCTTGTTCCTTGTCCGGCTCAAAGGTCACCGGGTGCCGGCCCACCCTGCCTTGGGCGTTGCGGATGATGATCTCGCCGCGGGTCCTGACCAGGCCGCCGATGCCGTCGGGGAGGCCGGCGACGATGACCGCATCCGTCCACTCCTTGACGGCGCCGCGAAAGAGCTGGCTGCCGAAATCGAACTCGATCGTCCCCCGGCCGCCGAGCCAACGTCCCTCGACGGCGATCTCGCACCCGGGCATGATCTCGTCGCTGGAGAGCGAATCGACCCGGGGATCATGGATCGCCGGATGCAGGCGGATGTCGCGATAGGGACCCAGAACGTTCCCTCTCAGCATGACACGCAAGCGAAAATCCGCGCTTTGTTCTCCGATGACGCTCTCCATGTAAGCGGGGACGCCGGCCTCGATGCGGGTGTCGCTCCAGCTCTCGAGGTCGCAGATGTAGCGGTGCTGGGGCGTCACCAGCTCCACGCTCCCCCGGCCCGGCCCGAAGCCGCTCCCCGAGATGACCAGCCTATCGCCCACCCGGACGAGGTCGGGAGCCAGGCCCGTGATGCGGCCCGACGGACCCCCGCCGGGCGCGGAGGGCTTGGCGACCGCCGCCCGGGGCTTGGCCGCGAACTTGCCCGATCTGACGGACGCTCGCGGCGGGACCTTCAGACGCCTGGCCAAGGCCAGCGCCTGTGAGTTGATCTGTCTTTTCTTGGGATTATCGGCGACGATCCTCTTGGCGGTGACCTGCGGCCTCGCCGAGACGCCCTTGTCGGCCCGACTCGCCAACGACTTGAGCTTGTCGACGTAGGGGGGGCGCGAGACCGCGGCCTGGACCTCCTTGGCCTCAGCGGACGAGAACCCGGCGCGATCGAAGGCCAGGCTGACCTCGTCGGTGCTTCGGGCCTTTTGGATGAGGAGCAGGAACGCCTTGACCTTCGGGCTCTGGGCCGACGTTGCCTGCGGAATGGCTATCGACGCCAAGAGGATCCCCAAAACCACCGGCGCAACCCGGACCGAGTCTCGCTTGATCGACTTCACCATGAGCGATACCTCCCGGCCGGGAGCGTTCGATTTGGACAAGTTTCGCGCCCCGGGCGAACTCCCGGCACCCTGGATCTTGAGGGCATGATATTCCGGGCCGCGAAACTCTGTCAACGCCGGCCGCGACCCGTTCCCGCGCCCGCCGTCGCCGCGTCCGTCATCGATAGCCGCAGAGGGGCCAGATGCGGACCTCGCCCGCGGCCATCGGTTATCCCGCAGGACTCGAGCGGACCCTTTGGTCGGGATCGGTTATTTCTTGATCAGGCTCAAGGGAGCGAGCCGGATCTGGACGGAGGCCGTGGCCCCCGCTTTCACGGTGAAAGACCCTGTCCCGTCCTTGTAGCCGGTTTTCCTGACGGTCGCGGCGTAGGTGCCGGCGGCCAGATCGGAGAAGCGGAACCGCCCTGTCGCGTCCGTCTTCACGGCTGGCTTCCCTTTGATCGCGACCGAGGCGCCGACGACGGCTTTGCCGGACTTGGCGTCGACGATCCTGCCTTGGACGGTCCCCTTGGCGGTCGTCGCCGTCTTCAGCATCGGGGCGCGGGTGGCCGTTTTGGTCGATTTGGACGTCTTGGCGGAGTCGGATGCGGTCGCGCTTTTGGGAGCGGTCTTGCTCGCTGAGGACTTGGCAGCCTCGTCCTCCGCCGTTTTGGGCCTGACGTCCCGCGTATTTTTTGCGGCGGCGGGGGGTCGCTCGGAGCGAGGGGTGATCTTCAGCGGGCCATGGCCGGCGGCGACTTCGGCTAGGGGGCCCGCCGGTGCCGGCTTGAGCCGGAAATCCAACAAGATCGAGGTCTTCTCTCTGAGGTCGGCCACAGAGGATGAAGTCTCGAAACCCTTTTTCCCGGCCCCGATGCGGTGGAATCCCGGAAGCACATTCTGGAGCTCGTACTTTCCGCTGGCGTTCGTTAGGACGGCCAAGCCTCCCATCGGTTGGTCTATCCATACTCTGGCCTGCCTGATAGGCTTACCCCGCGAGTCGAGCACTCGGCCATAGACAACGACCCGGCCCCCTCTCGTGACAACGGGGCTGCGGGCCGTGACGAGGGCCGCCCTCGGACGATAGACGGTCTTGAGCTCCGCGGTCTTCGAGGCCGCCACCACGATCTTCTGGGCCTGGGCGCCGCCCTGCCTGTGCTGGACGATCAACTCATGCCTGCCGGGAGGCACGTTGGCGAAGAAATATCGGCCGGAGGCATCCGTGCGGACGCTCCCGACGCCCGGGATCTTGACCAGGACGAGAGGCACCGGGCGGCCGGTCGCGCTCAAGACCACCCCCCGTACTCCTCCTCCTGGGGCGGCGCCTTTTCTCCTGAGGATGGTGGCCGAAGGCAGCACCGTGTTGGCCGGGGCCGACAGGCCCCCGCTCCGCGGCCGGACGACCCAGTCGGCGATCCCCGTTTTCCCGGGCCGGACGTCGATCTTGCCCGTGGCTATCGTCCTTCCGCCTTGGACGACGTGTAAGCCGACCACCCGGCCGCTTGGAATGGAGGGAATGAAGTAGGAGCCCCCGGCGTCGGTCACCGCGCTGGCGCCCGTTTCAGGCTCGACGACCGTGACCCCCTCGATGGGATCGCCCTCCTCGTCGACAACGATGCCGCTGACGTCGGATCCTGCTCCCTCTTCAGCGTAATAGGCATCGCTGTCCTCGGCGTCAGCCGGGAGCGATTCCTCGTACTCCTCCCCGCTCTCGGCCTCCAGGGACGCCTCGGCCTCCTGGATGCCGACAAGGCGGTCCAGCACCCCGCTCAAAAGCTCTTTGAGCGTCGCGGTCAGCTCGGAGTCCGCGCCGGAGGGGACCTCCTCGAGCTGGCCCGTTTCGACCGAGGCCGAGGCCAGCTGCTCGGTAGAGGCGTCCACGAGCCCTCGAAGTTCTTCCTTCTTGAGGAGAATCTGATCATCGATGGCCGTCGTGTCCTGGGCCTGCCCGAGAAGGCTGAGCTTCGCATTCAGCGACGCCAGGAGCGACTCGAGCGACGCCTGGAGAGGGCCGATGTCGATGAGGCCCGCGGCGCCTTCGGCGGAGATCAGGGACTCGGCCTGGGCGATGAGCTGCTGGAGGTCCTGATCGGCCTCATAGGAGTCATCCGCAAGCGCCGGTTCTCCTTCCTCGGCCGGCTCGACGGCCGCGGCGGTTTCTTCCACGGCCTCCGCGCGTCCCGAGAGGGATAAGGCGGCCGAGTGGACATGTTCGACAAGGCCGTCCAGGGCGGCATCAAGCGCCAGGCCCAGGGCGGTGGCGGCGAGGCCCGGGTCCTCCCAGGCATAGGAATCCCATTGTAAGGCGTCTTCCCTCGAAGACCGCTCTTCGGCGCCGTCACCCTCGGACCGGAAAGTCGAAACGCTTCCGCTGCCGACGTCGATGACATCGCAATAGAGCTCCAGACGGCAACGGAGCTCATCGGCCGTCGACTCCGAAGCGACTGCCAGGAGGGCGCCCCGGATGACGAGCTGGAACCCTTGCTGCCGGCCCAGGTCGGTCAACTGTTCGAGGCCGGCATCGGACGCTTCCCCCGAGAGGGCGCGACCGAGGAGGTCCTTGTGAGCCGCGGACATCTTCAGGCGGAGGTCCCGGCTGATCTTCTGGAGGAGATCCGGAGGCGCGTGCGTCCCGCTGTCGTCCTGGAACGGCAATATGCCGACATTGACCAAGTCGGTTTGGCCCGCCGGGACGGCCGCGACAGCCATGTGACCGAGGGCCACGAACAACCAGGCCAAGACCGGCCCTTGGAGCCTTCTTGTCTTATCGATAACGGACATGCTTCCCTCCTAGACTTCCGTCCATACTCTACGGATGGCGTGTTCTTGGGGGCTCTGATCGATCCCAGACGAATGCTCTCCCCGGACCTCATTCCCCGGCGGCTGGATCATGAGCGCATCCTTCCCCGATACGGATGATGCAGGCATGATAGCCTTGTTCAAGACGGCTTGTCAACGGAGGGGGCGGAGAGTCCACGCCTCGATCATCCCTGGTCGGCTTCTCGGGGGGAATGCTGGAGCCAGCGAGAGGGATCGAACCTCCGACCTGCTGATTACGAATCATGCCCGTTGAGGCCATAATTGTAAGCGGGATAATCAGTTAACGGACTACTTCCGGATATTGTGTCCTCGTTTTGTCCGCTTTTGACCTTCCGTCCGGACTTGATATATCCTAGAATTAAGGATATGAAATGAGGCACTCGTCAAGACAGTCAACGAGCAGCCGCGGGTCTGCTTCATGAGCGCGTTCGCGAAGAAAAGAGCCAAGTAGATGTGCAGGGTATTGTGCTTAGGATCAGACCTACAAGTACCCACATCGGAATGGACTAGAGACAATCCAGGGTTTTGTGTTCAGGAATTTGAGGAAAACGACAGGGATGTAAAACAGAACTTCTCAAAATCATATGTTTATTATCTGTGTTCCGACGAAGGGTGCGGATGCGGTTTTGAATTTGATGATAAAAAGGAACTAAAGGAACTTGAAGAATGGTCAAGGGAATGGGAGAATTTATCGCCGGAAATGAAAGAGGCAATAGGATGGAGTCCGTCCGACGAATCTGAGGATTATTCAAGAGGCAAGAAATGCTGTGATGACCTGGTCAGCTTGATCAGGCAGCTTCTCATAAATACGGATGAACTGGAGATCTATGCTGTCCTGCAGGATCCGGATCATACCCTGAAGCCCACAACAACAAAAACCATAACTCCGGATGACATAATGATCGATGGACGATTTGATCTATTCCCCGAAGATGACGGCGAAAGAATCATGTATAAGGTCAGAAGCAAATAAGGATAGAGCCCTCATCGAATCACCCGATTTACTGCCCAGGTCCTGAGGCCGTTGTTTTCCCCGACGGCTTAGGGCGGAAAATCGTGGAGCCAGCGAGAGGGATCGAACCTCCGACCTGCTGATTACGAACCAACTGGGCTAGCGTTTCAAGCTGCTGATAATTAAGATAAATAGGTGGGTCGCAAAATCGATTGTGCTCAGATTGTGCTCACTTGCGGCGCCGTTTTTGCTCCCCTTTCATCAAAGGGATTGTATTCAGTTCTATTTTTTGGTACTATCATGGCATGCGTATAGATTTGGCCAGATTCCGTAGGATTGCGGGAAAACGAGGCCTGAGTCTCAACGCCCTGCTCGCCAAAGCCGGGGTCAGCAAGACGGCGTTCTACCATCTGGTCCACAAGAGCTCCGTCCTGCCCTCCTCGCTCCGCGCGCTCGCGGAAACGCTGTCCGTGCGCCCGAGCGCTTTTCTCACCGAAAAGAACCCCGACGTTGCGAAGATCCGCCGCGTCCTGGCCTCCACAGACCGCATCGTCGCCGGCAACCCGAAGCTCGATCGGGACAACGTCCGTTTGACGCTCCTTTTGCTGGAGGAAGAGCCGGTCCGGCGGCTACGAAGGAGCTTGACCCGTGGCAGAAAAAGCGATATTCACCGGTAAGGAGGTCTCCTTCCTGAAGGAGCTCCATAAGCGGGGGGTCGATTACATGATCGTCGGCGCCGCCGCCGCGGCCCTGCAGGGGGCTCCCATCGTCACACAGGACATCGACCTCTGGTTCAGGGACCTGGCCGATCCGGCCCTCGGGAAAGCCGTGGCCAAAGTCGGGGGGGTTATCGTTCCATCGGTCGGCCTGCATCCCCCGACCTTCGCGGGAGGCGCCGTCGAGCTTTTCGACATCGTTCTGACGATGCACGGACTGGGCACGTTCGATGAAGAAAAGAAGCGATCGATCCTGATTGACCTCGGAGCCCTGCCGGTCCGGGTCCTGGCCTTGGAACGGATCATCAAGAGCAAGGAATCGGTCGGCCGCCCCAAGGATGTCCTGACCCTTCCGGTGTTGAGAGATGCCTTGGCCACCATCAAGAAGAAGAGGGCGTTGAGAACAAAGCGTGCGAAGAGAGCGGCCTGAACGCCTCCGAAGCGCCCTCGCCCTAATGCCTCTATGGGAAGATCAGCTGGAGCCAGCGAGAGGGATCGAACCTCCGACCTGCTGATTACGAATCAGCTGCTCTACCGACTGAGCTACGCTGGCATTGCGGAAGGCCCGATTAAGGTAAACGAAACGGCCCCTTCTGTCAAATCGACCCGGCCGAAGTGTCAACGCAAAGTGAAAATGTCCGGTTCTTAGCAAAATGAAAACTTCCGGTTCTATCTTCCATACCCAGCTCCGAAGGTCATATGTCGCCAGGGATGTTCGGGAGGTGGAATGTACTTTGGGGGAT
>Ga0209270_1000255_pt1 | contig 130162 bp, 89 predicted proteins | sample MTBAKSrepl1MetaG_FD_187456 | JGI IMG/M metagenome (GOLD analysis project Ga0209270, IMG submission 187456) | Enrichment culture microbial communities from Arthur Kill intertidal strait, New Jersey, USA, that are MTBE-degrading - MTBE-AKS1... | ecosystem: Environmental > Aquatic > Marine >...
GTACGAGGGCAAAGCCGTTCTCCAGAAAATGACCTTGATACGCGGCCGCCAGTCGGGATCCGTCCAGCCCCTCCTTGGCCGGGTAGGCATTCAGGATTACCTGCATTTCCTCCGCGGAACACTTGAGCAGGTAATCGTCGCCCTGGATTTCCTCGTGGACGCTCCAGGAACCGTTGGTCAGGAAGAAGCGGAAGCCGATGTTTCCGTTCCTGCATTCGATGCGCCCGCTGGGCTCGCGGATGAATTCGGCGTCCGTGCGTTCCTGGGAAGCGGACTCGGCGGCGGGTTTCGAGGGGGCCGGCGGAAGATCCGCCAAAGCCATGGGCCGGGGATCCTGCAGGATTTCCTTGACCAGGTTGATGGGTATGGCGAAATTCAGATTTTGTCCCTCCTTGAGGCCGGCGCTGGTGACGCCGATCACTTCCCCGCGCAGGTTGAACAGGGGGCCTCCGCTGCTCCCGTGGGAGATGGGCACGCTGATCTGGATGTATTTCAACCCGGTTCCGAGATCACGCCATGCGCTCACCAGGCCGTCCGAAATGGTGTGCTCCAGTCCCTCGGGACTGCCGATGGCCACGGCCCGTTCCCCCAAGATGACTTTGGAAGAATCCCCCAATTTTACCGTGGGAAGCGGGCGATCCGCCTCCAGTTTCACCACCGCCAGATCGTACTCCACACGATGGCTTACCACGGTTTTGGCCTCGTACTGGCTTCCGTCGGGCAGTCGCGCCACAAGGTGCTTTCCGTTCTCGACCACGTGATGATTCGTGACCGCCCAGCCGTCTTCCGTGATGATAAACCCGCTGCCGCGCTTCATGAGCTTTTTCTTCTCGTCCCCCACCAGCATATACGTGACGGCTTTCCCGTAGAGCTGCTCGATCTCATAGGGCTTGAGTTCCTGATCCAGGGACTTCTTGACTCCCCCCGACACACCGAGGTCCAGGTCGGCCAGGGGTTCCAGGACGCCGATCATGAAGCGGGCCAGATCATTGTCCTTTTCGACGCTTGCGATGAGTTCATACTGCTTCTTGGCGTCGGAGAACCGTTTCAGTTGATAGTACGAATGGGCCAGCATGCCTCGAAGCCAGGTGTTCATGGGATCCTGTTTCAAGGCATCCACCAGGAGCGGCACGGCCTCGTCATACTTCTTTTCTCCCATCCGCTCCTGGGCTTTCATGCCCAGCGCGAAGGAGTCCGGCGTCGAGGCGAAGACGGGTTGAAAAGACATGAAGAAGAGGATCAAGAACAGGGAGACCCCCCTGCATATCCCGGCGATCAAACCCGGACGTCCGTGGTTCATGTTCCGTTTCCTCCTTATTATGAAGAAAGGGTTTGGTATGCGGCTTCCACGCTGCAGGGCCGGCGGACCCCGATTCTCCCCTTTTTGGACGTTGGGACGAGACCGGGCGCGTTGGGCTGCAAGGGCTACCGTTGGTTGCAAGGACGCCGGCCCCTGCGGGAGGGTTACTTCTGGGATCGGAGCACGCGCTTTTCCCCCACCCGCATGGTCACCTGCTGACCGTCGAAATATTCGAAAAGGGGAATGGTGTATTTCCTGGAAACGCCGGTCAATTCCTTGAACTCCTGCGTGGTGATTTCCCCCCGTTCCTTGAGGTAGGACACGAGCTTGGCGCGGAGTTCCTCGAGGGGTCCGCCGTGGAAATAGAGATCCTCTTTGACCTTGACGAGAATCTTCGCGGCCACCAGATGGGAAAGGACCTCACGCATCACGGAGGGAGGCACGGAATCCTGGAGTTCCTTGAAGTAGGGAGGGGCCAGGCCGGCCTTAAGATACGTCTTTTCGAGTTTTTCCCGGAATTGCTCTTCTTCTTCTTTGAGCAGGACCTGGTGGCCGGAGAGATGAACCACGTCTTGTTCGATACGAAGGATCCCGTCGGCCTGGAGGGCGCCGATGAGGAAATTGAACAATCGGGAATCCACCTGTTTGGCTGTCTGGGATTTCAAGGCTTCCTTGTTCATTCCCGGACGCAAAGGATATTTCCGGTGATATTGGTCCAGGGCTTCCGCCACCGCTTGCTTGAGGGCTTCGAAGACCCGGGAGTGCATGTAGACGGGCGGTTCCTTGGCGTATTGGAGGATCAATCGGTCCGTCTGCATCTTCTGCAGTTCGGAGTCCAGGGTCTTTTTGGGGAACGCCACCATTTTGGCCAGCTCGACGCGGGACAGTCCGGATTCACCGGCCTGTTCCACCAGGGCGGCGATGACATCGGCGGGGGCGCCCGTCCTGAAAATCTCCAGGCGATGCAGCACGTCCGGCCGTCGACGTTTGTGCCGGGGAGGAGCGGCCGCCAGGATTTCTCCTCCACCGATGGTGTGCACCGGCGAATAGGAACGGATGACGTATCGATCGTGAGGCAGCACGGCCGTTGGGGGATCCACGATGAGTTGAGCGAAGGCGGTTTCGCCGGGGCGCAATTCGTCGTTTTCCAGGAGAATGACTTCGGCGAACAATTCCGCCGTGCCTGTGTGGAAACGGACCCGGGTCCGATTCTTCAGGGGTTTGGACACACTGCTCAGCAACTGGAGGTGGACATCCAGACGGCGGCTGGTCCGCAGCGAGTCCGCCGTGGCCAGCACATCGCCGCGCTCGATGGTTTCTTTGTCCAGCCCTTGCAGGTTCACCGCGGTGCGCAGGCCTGCGGAAGCCTCTTCCACCTCCCGGCCGTGCACTTGGAGACCTCGGATCTTGGCGGTCACGGCGCCGGGATAAACGGAGACGGGATCTCCCACGCGGATGGAACCGCTGATGGAAGTGCCGGTGACCACGGTGCCGAATCCCTTCATGGTAAATACTCGATCCACGGGGAGCCGGAAAACGCCCACACGGGCCTTTTCTTCCACCGTGGCGCAGATCCGATCCAGTTCGGCCAGCAGTGTGTCGAAGCCTTCCAGGGTCATCGACGACACGGGGATCACCAGAGCCTCTTCCAGAAAGGTTCCCTGGATGAATTCATGGATATCTTCCCGCACCAGGTCGAGCCATTCCTCGTCCACGAGATCCATTTTCGTCAGTACGACCAGGCCCTTCTTCACCTGGAGGAGCCGGCAGATTTCGAGATGCTCCCGAGTCTGGGGCATAACGCCTTCGTCCGCGGCAATGACCAACGCCACGATATCCACCGTGGCGGCTCCGGCCACCATGTTTTTTACGAAACGTTCATGTCCCGGCACATCGATGACGCCCACCATCTGGCCCGAGGGAAGCAGAAGGCTGGCAAAGCCCAATTCGATGGTGATGCCGCGAAGCTTTTCTTCTTTCAGACGGTCCGTATCGATTCCGGTGAGCGCTTTGATCAAAGCGGTCTTACCGTGATCGATATGTCCTGCGGTTCCCAAGATCACGTGTTTCATGACGGGTGTCTTCTCCCTGGCGGCTTCGCGAGAACGCCTCTTGATGAGTTCATGCTGTGTGTGAACAGTGCGATAAGACTACGATGGATCCGATGTTTTTTCAAGATTGAAACCGTTCGGAGTACGCGCGAGGAATGGGGTGTGCAGGGCCGGGGGATTCCGAACGGCGGAGAATGTGTCCATAAATTGGTTTCGGGCGGAAAAAGAACCTTTACAGGGAGGACCTGTTTCGGGTATAAATATGGGAATGAATCCAGGGGAGAGGTATGCGCATGGCTGAGATACGCGGTTTCGGTAAGAAAGGCAAGGGTCGCAAGAACATCAGCCTGGATGAAAAGGAAAAAGTGTCCATTCTGAATACGGTGTTGAAGTCCGACAGGCCGGTGGCGGAAGTGTTGCGGGATCTGGGCGTTTCCCGATCCACCTTCTACAGCTGGCTCAAGCGATACCAGGGCGAAGGCGAAGAAGGATTGAAAGACCGCCGGGAACTGGAGCCGCGGACGTCTCCGGAGGAAACCGGGTGGAAGCCGGCGGCCGGCGACACACCGCCGGAGAGCCGCAGACCTTCTCCTTATGCGGATTCAGCCGCTCCTGAACCACCGATGATCACGCACGTCCATGCCGTCGGCGCTACCAGTACGTTATCGAGGGAGGAATCTGCAGTGAGTTCCAAAACGACTACCCCTTCATCTCCCGTGAATGCTTCTTCGGGTAATGGAAACAAGGGCAAAACCCATTCCACGTTCATCATTCTCGTGGGCATCATCGTAATTATCGCAGGGCTGGTGCTTACGATGTGCATGTACAATGCAAGCGGTCACTACTTCGAACTCCGGGACGGCAAAATTTCCTTGTGGAAGGGAAAGTTTGCGCCGTTCGGGAAGACTCCGGTGGAAGGTTTCGTCCCCGTGGATGTGGGTTCTCTGGACGTGGAGCCTCTTCTGGGAACCCGGTATTATGGTGAGTGGGGCGCCGTAAACGCGCTTGTGTCCCACATGCTGTTTCTGGCGGATCTCGCCCTGGAAGCTGCGGAAGAATCCGACTATGACACGGCGGGCCGTCTGTTGACCTTCGCCGAACGGGTGGCGATGAACGGCGAATCCGCGGATGCTTTGACGCAGAAGAATGCGGCGTTGAAGTACCGCCTCGTTCAGAAACGTGTCCACCAAACCGAGCGACGGCTGGCGGATCTGTACCAGAGTTCGGCCATCATGCTGAAACAACTGCGCGGCGCCCCGCTGTATGGGATGGAGAATGTGGACGAGACTCTCCGGGTCCTCGAGATCAAGGGAGAAGAACTGGAGAAATGGCTGTCGGATTTTTCTAAGAGCAAGACGGCGCGTTTTGTACCTCCGGTTGTCGCCGCGCCCGAATCCAAGGCCCTTGCGGAACCAAAAGACACGGCCGCCGCGGATGTGAAGGCGCCGCTGGAATCGACGGAAAAAGCACCGGCGGAACCGGGTCCTGCAGCGGTGGCTTCGGAGAAAGGTAAGGACCCCGATTCGGGGCTCACCGCCGCCGTTCGTGGGGGCAACGCGAAGAAAGATACGGAGGGGGCTTCCGTGGCTAAGGGGATTCCGTCACCCGGCCGGGATGACTCGCCTCCATCCCGGAATTAGGTGCGCCTGAGCGGTGGAACAACTCTCCGGATACGCCTAACCGGAGGTCTTCCCACCCGGCGCGAGCCATTTTCTTAGACTAGCCACGGTACCTGACCGACATGGGTTCCGTGGCTAATTTTCTTTTCTTGATGGGATCTGTCCGGACTTGACGGTCCCGGGTTTCTGAAAGCCGCTGAGGTTTCAGGAACCAGGGATGTGTTTCAGGCTCGGTGCCGCCGCGCCGGTAGCCGAGTCGCCGTGACACAGCGGCCGCGGGTCCGGGAGAGGCCCTGAAGGGGATCAATTTGCGGGACAGCGTACCAATGCATATCCAGAGTGGTCCGGAGGAAGTGTTTCGCCGCATGGTTTCATGGAAGCGGGGCCTTTTGGATCTGCTGGAAAGATCCAAGGCGATCCTTGGACCGGACGACAGACAGCTGGCTTCCTGGAACGCCGCTTTGGCCGGATTGAATGAGGACGTCGCGGGAAAGTTGGCCCGCGTATCGGTTATCGGGTCGGTCAAGTCGGGGAAGAGCACCTTCTGCAACTACTTTCTAGGGGAAGATATTCTTAAGAGAGGGGCCGGTATTATCACTTCCATTGTGACCCGTGTTCGATTCGGGGATCGATTGAGCGCCGAACTCCTCCTGAAGGGACTGAATGAACTGCATGGCGAAATAGCGGACGCACTGGAGTTCCTGGACCCGGGAGGACAAACCCTGGATGGGGAGCGGTTCCGACTGGAGGACGCGGAGTCCAGGCGGCGCATGGCTTCATTCCTGGACGGATTGAGCACGCAGGCGGATACGGACGAAGAGTTCGTGAAACAAACGACGCGGCTGAGGGCCATATTGGAAGGCTATCCAAAGGCGGCTTCCATTCTCAGGCCGGAGGAAGCACGGTTGACCCTGGTGGATCGGGAGGCGGAATCGCATCGGGATTTCGTGGGCCATGAGTCCATGGCGGTGTTTCTTCAGGAGGCGTTGATTACGCTGCCCACGCATCGCCTTCCGCCGGGAGTCGAAATCGGAGACTGCCAGGGAAGTGATTCGCCCAATCCGGCGCATATGGCCGCAGTGCTTGAGTATCTTCTGAGCAGCCATTTTGTGATTTATCTGGTCAGCAGCCGGACCGGAATTCGCGCCGCGGACATCAAATTGATTCAAACGTTGAAGGCCGTCCAGCTTTCCAACGAGATTTTCTTTGTATTTAACGTGGACCTGGGCGAACACGAAGATCGGCCCGCACTGGAGGAACAACTCAAACGCACGGAATCCGACCTCAATCACCTCGGAGTGGAGCCGAGAATCTATGCCTTTTCGGCCCTGTACCATTTGCTCAAGACCCTGCCCGAGGGGGAGCTTTCCGAGAAGGATCGGATACGAATGCAGTTCTGGGAGCAGGGGGGATCGCTCGTCGCGTTTTCGGAAGGCGAAGAAAAGCGCTTCCGGGCGGACTTCGGGCAACTGCTGGAGCGGGAACGGTACGACCTGCAGATACGCCACGGGCAGGGAATACTGAATCAGGTGGCGTCGGGCATGGAAGATGTCCTGTACCTGCGTCAGGCATGGATGAACCGGACCATGGCGGAAATCGAAGAAACCCTTGCCGGACTGTCCGGCAAGCAGGAAGCCATTCGGGATACGGCTCAGGTGTTGCGAAACGCATTGGATGGGATTCGAACCAAGATAGATCAGGACCTTAAAGCGGGAGTGGATCGTCTTTTAGATCCAAGATCCGGGGAAGCCGTACTGCGGATGCGATCTTTTGTGGCGGATTATCCGACGCTGTCGGGATCCCAAACGCAATCCGCATCGATCTTACGCCTGGTCATGCTGTACTACGCCCGATTGAGCGAAGGGCTTCAACGATACATTCAGGAGGAGTTCAATCCCCGTATCATTGAATATGCGAGAGGAAAAGAAGCGGAGATCCGGCTTGGATACGAGCAGCACGTGATGACGTATGTCCAGGTCCTTCAAGGACTTCTGGAAAGCTTTCACGCTGAACTGAACCGGCTGTCCGGATCGGAAGGGAATACCCAGCCCGCTCTCTTTTCGATGACGGAAAAATCCCGCTGGGACCCCAAGCTGTTCCGGGCCTCGTTTCATTTCAGGGTTCGGGCTCGAGCGCGGGTATTTCTTCAACTGGGATGGGGAAAGACGGTTCAAAGCCTGCGCCAATTCGCTTTGCGTCTCCTGCGGCGCGACGCGCCGGCAGGAGGAGATGCATCCCGGATTGTCTCCGATTGCGAAGCGGTCATACGCGACACCATCACCGATGAGTTGTTGGAGCAACTTGCCGACTATAGGGAGAACCTGAAATACGGGTTCTTTCTCAAAGTGAGTGAATTGGTTTCCGAACGCTTGTACGAAGAAGTCCGGCGGTATCTGGACACCCACCTGCTCGATCTGTCCAATATGAAACAACGGGTCCGGGATCAGGAGCGGTCCAAGGCTTCGCAGTCCCTGGAGGCATCACACTTGCTGGACGAACTCCGTTCGCTGCGACGGGAAATAGGGACGCCGGGAACACATTGACGCAACGCGCGTGAGGCTGGTGAGGCATGGAGACGATTCTCAGGTTGCGCGAGCGTGTTTTGAAAGCGCCTCACGCGGGCATCACCATGCCGCCCGCTGAGTTCGAACAGCAACGCATGAGGCTTGTCCGGGAGCTGCACCTGTTGAACTTCAAGACGGAACGGACGGCGGACCTGCTTCCGTTCATCGTCTTCCAGGGAGGAACAGGGACGGGCAAGTCCAGTATCTTCAACTCCCTCCTGGGCTATCCCTTGAGTCGGACAGGGGCCGAACGGCCCCAAACCCTGCATCCCATTGTCCTGGCGCCGCGCCGGTCCGTTGCGCTCTTTCGAGAAGCCGAGCTGCTTCCGGACATGCCGAGTCGCTGGTACGACATCCGATCCATGGCGGGGAGGTTTCACGACGAGCCGGGTTTCGTCGTGTATGTTTCCCACGATTTCGCGGCGTGGCGGGACTATGTCCTTGTGGACAGTCCCGATATGGACAGTGTAGTGCAGGCAAACCGTCTTTTGGCGGAAGACCTTTACGCACTGGCGGACCTGGTGATCTTTGTGACAAGTCAGGAGAAGTACGCCGACAAGCGTCCATTCGAGTGGTTCAGGAAGGCCGAGCGTCAAGGGAAACCCTACTGGCTGATCCTGAACAAAGTGGAGGGGGTGAACGGTGTTGCGGATTTCGAGGGCAAGCTGCGTTCTCACGGGCAGACGCCCCCGCAAGGACTGCTCGTGCTTCCCAGGGTCCCCAGAGACGATGCTTCCTTGTTCAGCAGCTTCGAACTTTCTCAGATCATGGATCGTTTCAGCGGTCTGGACGCCGAAGTCCTCAAGCGGCAAGGACTTCGTTCGCTGCAGCGGGCCGCGGAAGAAAGGCTCTCCCATGTACGGACCGTTCTCGAGGAGGAAAGCCTTGTACGGGAGCGGTTGAACTCCGGCGTGGGCGACATCCTGGAACATGCAGGGGAACGCCTCACGTCGTCGCTTTCGTGGAACCTGGACAAGGAAACCCGAACCAAACTCAAAAGGCAAATCCACTTCTTGTTGAGACGCTATGACGTGTTCCGAAAACCGCGGCGGTGGCTGCGCGAATTGCTGCTGCTTCCTTTCAGTATGGTCGGCTGGAGGATCCCCCGTAAGCCTTCGGAGGAAGTCGAGGAACTGAAAAGAGTAATCCACGGTTTTCCGAGTGAACCCCTGGAGCAGGCGGCCGTGTTTATGCAGCACGAGATTTCTTCCCTGCTCCGACGGGAGGCCCCCTCCACGGCGTTGTATGCGGACCTGGTGGATTCGGGCGTGTTTTGGGATCGGCAGGAACTACGGAACCGGTGCCGGGACGAACTGGACGGTTTGGAAGTCTGGCTTCAGGGCCGGTTTGAACTCCTAAAGAAAGGGTTGACCCCGCAGAGAAAAGCGGGGCTGGTTTCCATGTCGGTGTTATGGGGAGTGATGCTCATAAGCATCGAGACGGTCATCGGCGGAGGGATTACGTTGCTTGAGATCCTTTTGGACACGGTGATCGTGCCCTTCATCCCGAGAGGCGTTCTTGAATTGGCTGTGTATGATGAGATCAAGAAGATCGGTCGCGAGTTGGACACCCGGTACAAGGCGGCGTATCTTACGGTTCTTGGGGAACAGGGCGAACGTGCGCTGGCCTTCCTGGAGTCCCGTTTCGTAACTCCTGAAGATCTGAACGTTTTTCGACAGGGAACGGGCATGCTTCCATCCGGCGGGTAGTCGAGGAGTTCCTCCATGGATGTGACGGTACGTGTTCGGGAAAACATGGAGTCCGTGCGGCGGGTCCTTCGGGTGGCGGGAAGCGTTCTTTCCGAGCAGACGATTCAATCCGCAGCCGCGCGGCTGGATGAGATCGAGGAACGTCTTTCCGCGTGTGCCGGACCATTGCACGTCGGGTTGTTGGGTGGCACCGGTGTGGGCAAGTCCACTCTCATCAACGCGTTGGCCGAGGATGAGATTTCCTCCGCATCGGATCGAAGGCCGCACACGGACCGAATTGTGGTCTACCGCCATCGGGAGCAGGTTTGGGACGACCTGGAAAGCGATTTGGTTATCCAGCCGCATCGGACTCATGACAGAGAATCCATACGCAATCTCGTTCTGTATGATCTTCCCGATTTTGACAGCATCATGGAGCAAAATCGAGAAAGAGTTTTAGGATTTCTGGGAAGGCTGGATGTGGTGTGTTGGGTGACGACTCCGGAAAAATACGCGGACCAGGCGTTTTTGGATGTTCTTCGGCGGAGTCCCCACCACCCGGGGAATTTCTTCTTCGCCCTGAACAAGACGGATCTGCTCATCGACGGCGATGGTGAGCCGGATGAATCCAAGATCGCCGCGGTGGTTGACGACCTGCGGAATAATCTGAAGCGTTGGGGTGTACCCGAACCGGAGATTTATGCCATGTCCGCTCTGCGGGCCTTGGAGCGCCGCGCCGGTGCGGGTGATTTTCCGCGGTTCCGGGACACGCTCTTTCGAGCGCGAAAGGATAAGGAAGTCCGGGCCATCAAGTTGGCCAACGTGGAGCAGGAGCTTCAGTCGGTTATTCGCGAGGTCCGTGGAACCACGCCTCTCCGGGATCTCCTCAAGACGTTGTCCGGGACGGAGCAAAGACTGGAAAAGGATTTCGAGGATATCCGCACCGCCGGTGGATTGCTGGCTGAAGTGAGTCTGGATCACTCCACCCGTTCGGCGCTTCGGTCCCTATGGTTGGGCAGGGAAAAACACGGGGGGTTGGTTACGGGTCTCCTCAAGGGGATGATGTCTTTTCAGACGGCCCTTCGATTCCGCAGGCAGGAAGGGATGGGGCGTTTGCTGTTCCTGGATGACGATCTGATGAAAGGCCTGGTCAACAAGATCGAGACGGCCCGGAATCGAGCCATGGCGTCCCTGGCGCGGTTCCCTTTGCCGGAAGGCGCGTGGCGGGGTTCGACCGATGCCCATGAGCTTCCCCAAAGGCTTCAAGGTGTTCGCGATGACTGGACTGCGCGGATTCACGCATGGGCTTCGTCCGGACCTCCGTCCGGTTGGCGTTGGCGGCTCCGCTTGCTGAAAAACCGGGTTACACTTTGGGCGCCATTGCTGCTGCTGGTTCTGTATCTCATGGATCCTCGCCTGGTGCAGCAGTTTGGCGGGCAACCCAGCATCGGACTTCTCTTCCAGATGCTGTCCGGCGTGTTTTTCTCGCTCTTTCAACCCAAGGGCATCGTGGCCTTGTTGAGTTTTCTGCTGATGGAAGCGGTTCTGGCGGGTATTCTTGCCCGGGCCACGCTCCGGTCCCTGGATGCGCGGATCGAGCAATTCTGCGGCTTGCTTCTGGGCCGATACAAGGCGGAAGTGGGTGATCTGCTGGGGGAGTATGAACAGGAACTCAAAAACACCCTGATGCGATTGAGACAGGGAGCCGTGGAGTTGGAGGGCCTCCAGTCCGAAGAAACGATGGAATCGTCGGTTTGAAGCGATGCATGGCAGGCTGTTGAGAAACGCGATCTGCTGCGTTCCGCTTCATCCTTCGTTCTTGCGGCGTACTGGTGCGCCTCATTCCTCAGGATTCGCGCGCCTTGCATCTCATCGTTTTTGAACAGCCTGCTGAAATGGTGTTCATCACGGGTGTTTTTTCTACTGATGGCGTTCCACGGCATCCATGAGCTTGCTCAGGTATCCGCAGCTTCGTCTCTGAAACTCGGTGTCCGGTGAGGGGTGAATTTCCAAGGGGATTCGTTCGGTCACTTCGAGGCCGAATCCTTCCAACCCGACGATCTTCTTGGAGCTGTTGGTCAGCAATTTCATTTTACGAATCCCCAAATCCACCAAGATTTGAGCACCGATGCCGAATTCGCGGAAGATGGCTTCACTTTCCTGTTGGTGGGGTTCTTCCCAGTCCCTGCGCTCGTCTTCATGCTGGTAGGCCTTCACCTTTCGAACGAGGTTCTGGTAACGGCCCTCCTTGTGCAGGTACAGAAGGACTCCCCGGCCTTCTTGTTGGATCCTCCGCATGGCCGCCTCCAGTTGTTCTCCGCAGTCGCAACGATAACTCCGGAATACGTTGCCCAGTGCGCATTCCGTGTGTACTCGAACCAAAATCTCCAAGTCGGGTCGAATGTCGCCTTTGATTAGCGCCAGATGTTGTTGTCGATCGAGCTGGTTTTCGTAAGCGATGGCTTCAAATTCTCCGTACAGGGTGGGCAGTTTCGTGCTTGCGGCGCGAAGGACGAAAGACTCCTTTTGAAGCCGATAGGTGATGATGTCCGCTATGGAAACCAACCGGAGGCGGTGTTTCCGGGCGAAGGACCGGAGTTCTTCGTAAGGAGCCATTTCTCCCTGGTCGTCCAAGATTCCACACATCGCCGCCACCGGCTTCATCCCGGCCAGACGGACCAAGTCTACGGCGCCTTCCGTATGCCCCGTCCTGAATAACACGCCTCCTCGTCGCGCCCGGATCGGGAAGATATGCCCGGGTTGAATCAGGTCCTCCGGCCTCGCGTGGTCGGCAACGGCGGTGAGAATGGTTGTTGCGCGGTCGGCAGCCGAGATCCCGGTGGAGACCCCCCGCCTGGCCTCGATGGAGACCGTGAAGGCGGGTTCGAGACTGGTATCCCTTCCTGTCATGAGGGGCAATTGAAGTTTTTCGATCCATTCAGCGTCGCAGGGCATGGTGAGCAGACCTCGGGCGTGGGTGGTCATGAAGTTGACGGCCTCCGGTGTCACGCGTTCGGCGGCCATGACGAGTTCCCCTGCGTTATTGGGATTGGGTGTGTCCACCAGGATGACCATGTCGCCCTGCCGGATATCTTCCAACGCAGCCTCAATATTTGCAATGGACATGAATCGGACTCCTGAAAACGATCTCATGGTGCAAGGACCGTGGATGAATGACTCGGAGAGCCTCGTTTCACGGCTTCACGATCGGGTTGTTTCGTACTCCGAGAACGAGGTCGTCAGTCTATGTATACCATTCGGGTGTTGAAGGCAAGCGAGTGGATGTTCGTAGGGGTCCGGGCGGCGGATCTCGGCCGGGGAGGACGCGCGGCCTTGTGATGGAACTTGACAACTGTCTAACAACACTGTAAATTACGAAAAAATGATCGTATCGAAGCCATGAATATGCCGTCTCTACAGGAAGGTGAATCCAACCCGCAGGACTCCGGAGTGTGTCCCCCGTCTTCTTCCGTTCGGATCGTTCCCAGGAGCGAACACCCGATTTCCCGAAAAATGATGGATGAGGAGGTTCTCAAGGTATTGTATCGCTTGAGAAACCAAGGACAGGTCGCCTACTTGTGCGGTGGCGGCGTGAGGGACCTGCTTCTGGGTTTTGTTCCGAAAGATTTCGATGTGGCCACGGATGCGCATCCGAATCGCGTAAAGAGAATTTTCTCCAATTCATGGCTTGTAGGGAAGCGTTTTCGTCTGGTGCATGTTGTCTTCAAGAGTGGAAAAGTGGTTGAAGTCTCCACTTTCCGCCGCGAGACGGATCCTGAACATCAGGAACCGGGGCGGGAGGTTTGCGACAACGCCTTGTTACTCCGGCGGGACAACACGTTCGGGACCCCTGAGGAAGATGCTCTGAGACGGGATTTTACGATCAACGCTTTGTACTACAATATTGCCGACTTCTCGATTATTGACTACGTGGGCGGATTGGAGGACCTGAGAAATGGGATCATCCGGTCGATAGGAGATCCGGATGTTCGTTTCCAGGAAGATCCCATACGTATTCTTCGGGGGATACGCTTTGCCGCACACCTGGGATTTCGTATCGAAGAGCATACGTGGAACCAAATGAGGATTCATGCCCCGCGGGTATTGTTGTGTCCGGCCTCCCGAATTCATGAGGACTTGCTCCGGTTCATGAGGAAACCCGGAGTTCGGAAGGGGTATGAATATATGGAACAGGCAGGTCTTCTTTCGCGCCTGTTGCCGGAATTACAGAGCTGCCGGGATGATTCCGGCCGGCTCCCGGCGGAGTTCGGGAACACGCTGGATGCGCTGGATGCATTTCGCGCCGAACGGGCCTCCGAGGTCTTCACGGATGCGTTGCTGTGGGCCGTGGTGTTCTACTGGCCGGTACGGAAGCATCTGGACGGAGCGCCGGGAGGAGGGGATACGGCGGCTCGAATTCTGGAATTCCTGACGCCTCCAGGGGTCCGCCTGAATATCCCCAAGGCGGTACGCAGTGTTACGGCAAGAATCCTTTTCACCTATTGGGTGCTCTTTTCAGACCCGGAGAACCTGCGTCTGGGGAAAGGATGGCTGCGACTCTACCGGAGTCCGGTGTTTGAACCCGCGTCCATGTTGGCTCACATCCTGGGCTGGTCATCGGGGAAGGGTGACGCATTCTGGCGTGATTTCCAGAAGGCGCTGGATCAGCACGCCTCGGGGCGGAATTCCTTTAGAGGAGGCCGGCGTTTTCGTAAGGAGAAGAAGCGACCCTGACAACGATACCCGGTGCGATTTTTCCGGTGAATCGTTCTTCGGTCGTCGACCGGGAGGGGCTGTGCGGCTTGCCGTAGGCGGTGCGGGAGTGTGTGGGGAAAAATTCTCTTGACATCCGTTATCCGTGATCTTATGATCAATAAATCCAATGGGGAAGTGAAAAGAATGAAGAACCGATCCGCCAGCCTCAGTGTAGTCAGCGTACCCGAAAATGTAGGGGTATCTCTGATTATCCTCATTCTTAGGAGCGGACATACCGGGGGCCTGATGACTTAGGATCGGTTAAGATAGAAAAACAAGAAATCCGTTATCAGGTTCCCTGGTAACGGATTTCGCTTTTTGGGAGGCGCAGATGCCGGCTCATGTCGAAGTGTACGACACTACATTGCGGGATGGAACCCAGGGGGAGCAGGTGAATTTTTCCGCCGAAGACAAGGTGCGCGTGGCGCGCCGCCTGGACGACATGGGGTTCCACTATATCGAAGGCGGGTGGCCGGGATCCAATCCCAGGGATCGTCGTTTTTTCGAGATGGCCGGGCGGTTTCCTTTCAGTCATGCACGCATCGTGGCCTTCGGAAGCACTCGCCGGCCCGGAATTCATCCGGAACGGGATGAAAACATAGAGGCCCTTCTGGATTGCGGTGCTTCCGTGATCACCGTGTTCGGCAAGAGCTGGGACTTCCATGTAAACCAGATCCTGGGCATTTCTCTGGAAGAAAATTGCGCCATGATTTCGGATACCCTAAGCTTCCTGGCGGATCGAGGGCGCCGGGTGTTCTATGACGCGGAGCATTTCTTCGATGGATTCAAGCGAAATCCCGAGTATGCGCTGCGCACCTTGCAGAGCGCTCGGCGGGGAGGCGCCGAGGTGCTGGTGCTGTGCGACACGAACGGCGGCAGCCTGCCTCACGAAATCACCGAAATCGTCCGGCGGGTGTACCGGGAGTTCCGAGTTCCTTTGGGCATCCACGCGCACAACGATTGCGGTCTGGCGGTTGCCAATACGTTGGCCGCGGTTATGGAAGGCGCTTCCATGGTTCAGGGCACGGTGAACGGTTATGGAGAACGTTGCGGAAATGCTGACTTGATCGCCGTCATTGCAAACTTGCAGCTGAAGATGGGATACGAGTGCGTGTCGGCCGAGGGTTTGGCCCGTCTGACGGATCTGTCCCATTATGTGAGCGACCTGGGAAATCAACCGCCTAACACGCAGAGGCCTTTTGCCGGGAAAAGCGCATTCGCACACAAGGGGGGCATACACGTCAGCGCCGTCATGAAAGACCCGTCCGCCTACGAACACATCGACCCGGCCCGGGTTGGAAATCGACGGAGGGTGCTCATTTCCGATCTTTCCGGAAAAAGCAACGTTGTTTATAAGGCCGGCGAACTGGGACTCTCGTTGGACGGCAACGGCATGGACGGCAGAAAGATCGTACAGGAAATCAAGAGATTGGAAGACGAAGGGTATCAGTTCGAAGCGGCGGAAGGCTCCTTCGAGTTGTTGGTTAAGAAAGCCACCGGCAGGTTTGTGGAGCCTTTCTGTCTGGAACACTTCCGGGTCACCATTGAAAAGAACGGTGACCGGGAAGCCACTTCCCATGCGACGGTCAAAATATCCGTTGGAGGGGAACAAGAGATTACGGCCGCAGAGGGCGACGGTCCGGTGAATGCATTGGACAATGCGCTTCGAAGAGCGTTGCACACCTTCTTCCCGCAGATCCGCGAGATGAATCTGGTGGACTATAAAGTCCGGGTGATTGAAGGAACCGAGGGAACCTCCGCGCGTGTCAAAGTACTTATTGAATCCAGGGATTCGAAGGATATGTGGAGCACAATCGGCGTATCTACTAATATTATTGATGCCAGCTGGCGAGCTCTGGTGGACAGCCTGCAATACAAGCTTAGCAAAGAACCTGGTACAGATTTTGAGGAGTCGAGTATGAATAGACCTGTTCAAGAGCATGGAGAGGTTACTGCCGTGGAACCGGATCGGGTGTTGTCGGTTCCGCGGCAGGCGCTCTAAGTGTTTCTTTCCGGTTGCGTTATCCCTTACCAACAAATACTATGGATCAGGAGAGAACACCATGTCGGAACGCGTATATATTTTTGACACTACATTGCGAGACGGGGAACAATCCCCGGGCGCCAGTATGAATGCCGCGGAGAAACTGAGACTGGCCCGGCAATTGGAAAAACTGGGAGTGGACATCATCGAGGCGGGTTTTCCCGCTGCATCGGAAGGCGATTTCAACGCGGTCCGGGAGATTGCGGGGAGGATCCGGGGCTGTCAGATTGCGGGCCTGTCGCGCACCGGGAAAGAGGATCTGGATCGCGCCTGGAACGCCATCAAGGATGCGGCCCACCCAAGGATTCACACCTTCATCGCCACTTCTGATATTCACATGGAATACAAGTTGAAGTGCAGCCGCGAGGAAGTGATCCGGAGGGCCGTGGAAGCCGTGCGATACGCCAAGGGGTTTACGGACAACGTGGAGTTTTCGGCCGAGGACGCAACGAGATCGGATCGCGATTTTTTGTGCAAAGTGTTTGAGGCGGCCATTGAAGCGGGTGCGACCACGGTGAACATTCCCGATACGGTAGGATATTCGGTTCCGGAGGAGTTTGGACACCTTGTTCAATATGTCCGTGAACATGTGCCGAACATAGGTGGAGCCGTGATTAGTATTCATTGTCACAATGACTTGGGAATGGCCACGGCGAATACTCTGGCCGGGATTCAAAACGGCGCCCGGCAGATGGAAGTCACTATGAACGGTATCGGAGAACGGGCCGGGAATACATCCTTGGAGGAGACCGTCATGGCTCTTGGCACCCGGCAGGACCGTCTCCGATATGTCACCGGCGTCGATACGAGGTTGATCTATCCGACCAGTCGGCTGGTTTCCATGATCACGGGCATTGTGGTCCAACCCAACAAGGCGATCGTTGGGGCCAACGCTTTTGCGCACGAGGCGGGCATTCACCAGGACGGAGTACTCAAGCATGTAGCCACCTATGAGATTATGAAGCCTTCGGACATCGGGCTCGACAGCAATATCCTGGTCATGGGAAAGCATTCCGGAAGGCATGCTTTCAAAAAGCGGCTTGAGCTGATGGGTTACGAGCTGCAATCCGAGGAGCTGGACAGGCTGTTCGTTCGTTTCAAGGAATTGGCGGACAAACGCAAGGAGATCGTGGACGAGGACATCGAGGTCCTGGTGGCGGAGGAACTTCTGAGGGTGCCGGACCATTTTAAACTCAAGTATCTGAACGTCATCAGCGGATCCGTGGCCGTTCCCACGGCAACGGTTCAGTTGGAGGTGGACGGCGAGGTGCGACAGGGCGCCGGCTTCGGGGTCGGTCCCATCGACGCCACGTATAATACCATCATCAAGCTGACGGGATGCGACGCTAAATTGTTGCGGTTTTCGGTGAATGCCATCACCGGCGGTATGGATGCCCAAGGGGAGGTGACGGTGCGGTTGCAGGAGAACGGCCGTGTTGCTTTGGGCAAGGGGGCGGACCCGGATATCATCACGGCGAGCGCCAAGGCCTTCCTGAACGGCCTGAATCGGCTGGCGTACCTGCGGGCCAATCCCTCTGTTTCCCCCGGACTGTAAAGGATCCACCGACCATGGCTATGACGATAACGGAACACATTCTTGCGGATCATGCTCAAAAGGAACGGGTGACCCCCGGTGATTTGATCGAGGTCCGGGTGGACTTGGCCCTGGCCAATGACATCACGGCTCCCTTGGCCATCAAGGTTTTTCGCGAGATCGGGGCCGGGAAGGTGTTTGATCCTTCCAAGGTGGCCATGATCCAAGACCATTTCGTGCCCAATAAGGATATCGCCTCCGCCGAACAGGTTCGGATCATGCGGGAGTTTGTTCGGGAACAGGGTATCGAGCACTTCTACGAGGTGGGGGAGGTTGGCATCGAACACGTTTTGTTGCCGGAGAAGGGGCTGGTGCTTCCCGGTGATCTGGTGATCGGCGCCGACAGTCATACCTGCACGTATGGCGCATTGGGAGCGTTTTCCTCCGGAGTGGGCTCCACGGATCTGGGTGGGGTGCTTGCTACGGGGGAAATCTGGTTGAAGGTGCCCTCCACCGTAAAAATCGAGTACGAAGGAGTTCTTCAGCCCTGGGTGCAGGGCAAGGACCTGATCCTGTATACGATCGGTCTCATCGGAGTGGAAGGGGCCCGGTATCAGAGCCTGGAGTTTTCAGGATCCGTCATTTCTTCACTTTCCATGGAACAGCGTTTGACCATGGCCAACATGGCCGTGGAGGCGGGGGCGAAGAACGGAATCATCGCCCCGGACGAGATTACCCGTGCCTATGTGGCGGAACGATCCCGCCGAAAGGGCGGATTCCATGTCAGCGATCCTGACGCGGAATTCGAACGGGTAATCGCCATACGAGTGAATGATATCGAACCTCAGGTGGCGTTTCCTCACTCCCCCGACAACGCACGCCCCGTTTCGCAAGCGGGCGTCGTACCCATCGATCAGGTCTTTGTGGGGTCCTGCACCAACGGCCGGATTGAAGACCTGAGGTGCGCTGCGGGGGTTTTAGATGGAAGGAGAGTGGATCGCCGGGTTCGGATGATCGTCATACCCGGTTCTCCGGCCGTGTATCGACAGGCTTTGGATGAGGGGCTTCTGCGAACGTTTCTGGACGCGGGGGCGGTCATCGGACCGCCCACCTGCGGCCCCTGCCTGGGCGGTTTTATGGGGATTCTCGCCAAGGGGGAGCGGGCCGTGTCCACCAGCAACCGGAATTTTCTGGGGAGGATGGGGCATCCCGAAAGCGAAGTATATCTCTCCAATCCGGCCGTGGCCGCCGCCTCGGCCGTGCTCGGACATATCGGCAGTCCGAAGGACCTGTGAGCGCTTCACGCCGGACGGCGTCGAAACCGGCTCCGTGGAAGGGAGTTTCGTAGACCCGGAGAAAAGCATGGTGGTCATTACAGGAAAAACCAAGCGAATGGGAGCGGAATGTGAGACTGAAAGGGCAGGCAGTGACATTCGGGGATCATGTGGATACGGATGTAATCATACCGGCGCGTTTTCTTACGGAAAGCGATTCTTCCTATCTGGCGCGGCACTGTTTCCACGATGTGTTTCCGGACTTTGCGGATCGGATTCATCCCGGAGATATTATCGTGGCAGGCGCCAACTTCGGTTGCGGATCGTCTCGGGAGCATGCTCCCCTGGCTATTAAGGGTGCGGGAATCTCCTGCGTGGTGGCTCAGAGTTTTGCGCGGATTTTCTACCGGAACGCCTTCAACATCGGTTTGCCTCTGATCGAGTCTCCGGAAGCCGCCCGCTCGGTTTGTGCGGGGGACGTGCTTGTTCTGGAGGTGGAAGAGGGCGTCATCTTCAATGAAACTCGAAACGAGAAATACCCGTCTCAACCCATTCCCGCCTTCATGCTCGAGTTGATTTCAGAAGGCGGTCTCGTTCCTTATATTCGCAGATACAAAATGGCGAAGCGGGGGTCCGGCGACCGTACGGGGATTCCGACGTGACTCGGATTTCAGAACCATTCCGAATGAAACCGTAATGTCATGATCGTAGGATACGTTGGGCGACCGAAGGCAAAAATCGGAAGATTCAGATAGAAGGAGAGGAACATGACGGTCATGCGAAGCCGCAAAGTCAAGGAGGGGATCGAACGGGCCCCCCATCGCGCACTCTTCAGGGCTCTGGGATGCACCGACGAGGAGTTGCGGCGCCCCTTGGTGGGAGTTGCGGATTCGGTCAACAGCATCGTTCCCGGGCATATGCATCTGGACCGGGTCGTGGATGCGGTAAAAGCGGGGATTTACATGGCCGGCGGGACTCCCGTCACGTTCGGCACCATAGGCGTATGCGACGGCATCGCCATGAACCATGAAGGGATGCGTTATTCCCTGATCAGCCGGGAATGGATTGCGGATTCGGTGGAAATCATGGCGCAGGCGCATGCCCTGGATGCCCTGGTGCTGGTTCCCAATTGCGACAAGATCGTGCCCGGAATGCTCATGGCGGCCGCGCGGTTGGATCTTCCCTGTATTGTGGTGAGCGGAGGCCCCATGTTGGCGGGAATTCATCAGGGTAAAGCCGTTGATCTCGCCCAGGTGTTCGAGGCGGTGGGGGCCGTCCGGTCCGGAAAGATGGAGGAAGCGGAATTGGCTCGTTTGGAAATGGAGGCATGTCCTACGTGTGGATCCTGTGCGGGCATGTTTACGGCCAATTCCATGAACTGTCTTACGGAGAGCCTGGGAATGGCGCTTCCGGGAAACGGGACCGTCCCCGCCGTCTACTCGGAGCGGCTTCGACTGGCCAAGTCGGCGGGCATGCAGATCCTTCGTTTATGGGAGGCTGAGCTGACGCCCTCCAAAATCATGACCGAATCCGCTTTCTTTAATGCACTCGCGGTGGATATGGCGCTTGGATGTTCCACAAACACTCTGCTGCATCTTCCCGCTGTGGCTCACGAGTGCGGTCTTCGGATCGACTTGAAGGAAGTGAACCGGGTCAGCGGGCGTACTCCCAAATTGTGTTCTCTGAGTCCTGCGGGGACCCACCATATCGAAGATCTGTATCGGGCCGGCGGAATTCCTGCGGTGATGAAAGAATTGGCAGCCAAGGGCTTGATTGATGAAGGCGCCTTGACGGTGACCGGGAGGTCCGTAAGGGAGAATCTCGCCGGTGTTTCCCGAGCGGACGGCTCCGTAATCCGGCGGATAGAAAGTCCGTTGTCGGAACAAGGCGGTATTGCGATATTATTCGGCAACCTGGCCCCCGAAGGATGCGTGGTGAAGCAGTCGGCCGTTGCGGAAAGCATGCTCCGGCACCGGGGACCGGCGCGGGTTTTCGAAGGCGAGGAGTCGGCGACGGAAGCCATATTGGCCGGGAAGATACGTCCGGGGGATGTTGTCGTAATCCGCTACGAAGGTCCCCGCGGCGGACCGGGTATGAGGGAGATGCTCACTCCCACTTCGTCTCTGGCGGGCATGGGACTGGACGCTTCGGTGGCCTTGGTCACGGACGGAAGGTTTTCGGGAGCCACCCGAGGAGCCTCCATCGGTCACATCAGTCCGGAAGCCATGGAAGGAGGTCTTTTGGGATTGGTTCGGGAAGGAGACACCATCGATATCGATATTCCGGAAAAATCCATTCGTCTCGTGCTAAGCGATTCGGAGATCGAGACCCGCCGGAGAACCTGGACGCCTCCCACAAGAGTCTGCAAAGGAGTTTTGGAACGGTATGCCCGCTCGGTGACTTCCGCTTCGACGGGAGCGGTGCTTCGGAAGTGACCACCTTATCCATGGTGGAACGTTTGAGTAAGGAAGGAATAGGTCATGGCTGCATTACACGCGAGAATAGCCCCAATCGAGGAACCCATCCGCCTGGCGAAACCCGTTCGAAGAACCGGTGCGCAGGTTTTTTTCGAAGTGCTCATGGATGAAGGAGTGGAGGTAGTGTTCGGATACCCGGGTGGAGCGGTCATCGACGTGTATGACGCCATGCCCGAGTATAACATCCGACACGTACTCACCCGGCATGAACAGGCTGCGGTACATGCAGCCGACGGGTACAGCAGGACTTCGGGCAAGACGGGCGTATGTTTGGTGACAAGCGGTCCCGGCGCCACGAATACGGTGACCGGCATTGCATCGGCTTACATGGATTCCATCCCTCTTGTGGTGTTCACAGGGCAGGTTCCGAGTCATCTCATCGGCAATGACGCCTTCCAGGAAGTAGATATCGTTGGGATTACAAGGCCTTGCACCAAACATAATTATCTGGTGAAACATGTTTCCGATCTGGCTCGGGTGATCCGTGAAGCCTTCTTCCTGGCTCGTTCCGGACGTCCGGGTCCTATTCTGGTTGACCTGTGCAAAGATGTGTTCGCGGCGGAAACGGACTTTGTCATGCCTGCACCCGCGGAAATGAGAGGGTACAATCCCACGTACGAGCCCCACAAAGGACAGTTGAGCCGTGCCGCTCAGCTGATCCTCAAAGCGGAGAAACCGGTGGTGTTCGGAGGAGGGGGAGTGATTCTCGCCGGAGCATCCGAGGAATTGACCTGTTTGGCGAACATGATCCAGGCCCCGGTGACGACCACTCTTATGGGACTGGGAGGGTTCCCGGGCACCCATGAATTGTGGTTGGGTATGTTGGGGATGCACGGTACATATCGGGCCAACATGGCGGTGAGTGAATGCGACCTGTTGATTAGTGTGGGAGCCCGATTCGACGACCGGGTGACGGGAAGGGTCGACGGGTTTGCGCCTCATGCCCGGATCATTCATATCGACATCGATCCCACGTCCATCAGCAAAAACATCTCGGTGGATATTCCTATCGTGGGGGACTGCAAGGTGGCGTTGAGATACCTGTTGGAACTCTTGAAGGGGGAAGATTGGCGGGATATCGCGGAACGACGCTGTTCCTGGAGAGAACTGATTCAAACCTGGAAGGATACCCAACCGTTGGCATACGGGCAGGAAGCCGGAGTAATCAAACCGCAGTTCGTTATTGAGAAGATCTACGAACTTACTCGCGGGGAGGCGGTCATCACCACGGAGGTAGGTCAGAATCAGATGTGGGCGGCCCAGTATTACCATTTTTCGCATCCCAACAGTCTTGTGACTTCGGGTGGGCTCGGATGCATGGGCTTCGGTCTGCCGGCGGCCATCGGCGCGCAGGTGGCATGTCCTGAGCGGACGGTGGTGGACATCGCGGGGGATGGAAGCATTCAAATGAATATCCAGGAACTGGCTACGGCAGTACAGTACAATCTCCCCGTAAAGGTGGCCATATTGAACAACGGATACCTGGGCATGGTTCGCCAGTGGCAGGAGCTGTTCAAACATCGCAGGTATGTGGCTACGGACATAAGTACTTCGCCGGATTTCGTCAAGCTGGCGGAAGCCTACGGTGCAGTCGGCTTGAGAGCGCGTCGTCCGGAGGAGGTGGAACCCTTGCTACGTCAAGCTCTCCATCTGAACCGGCCGGTGGTGATGGACTTCCATGTGGACCGGGAAGAAAGCGTGTACCCCATGGTGCCTTCGGGCGGTTCGTTGAAGGACATGATTCTCGTGTGATCGCCTTCGAAGCGAGTGGAGATATGAGGATGAGCCAGGAAGAAAGGCATACCATATCCATTCTGGTCGGCAACGAACCGGGTGTACTCAGCCGAGTAGCGGGACTTTTCAGCGGCCGTGGATTCAATATCCATAGTCTGAATGTGGCCGAAACCCTGGATCCCAAACTGTCCCGCATCACTCTGATCTCCGTGGGGGATGCCCAGATTCAGGAGCAGATCAACAAACAGTTGCGCAAACTGATCAATGTGGTTAAAGTAATTGATTTCACCGGAACGGACTGCGTGGAACGTGAAATGGCCTTGGTAAAGGCCAGGACCCCGCCGGAACACCGGGCCGAGGTCCTAAGGATCGTGGACATTTTCAGATGCAAGATCGTGGATGTTTCGCCTCATGACTATACCATCGAGGTGACGGGTAATCGGGGAAAAATCGAGGCGCTTCTGGACCTTTTGAACCCACTCGGCAAGTTGGAGATCGCCAGAACGGGTGTGATTGCCATGGCCCGGAGCAAGAAAGGAATCAAGAAATGAAGATTTACTACGATGCGGATTCAGATCTGAGTTTGCTCAAAGGCAAAAGAGTGGCCGTTATCGGATTCGGGAGCCAGGGACATGCCCAGGCGCTCAATCTCAGAGACAGTGGAGTGGAAGTGGTCGTCGGTCAGAAACCCTTCGGCCCGGGATATGAAAAAGCCAAAGGGTACGGTTTCGAACCCCTCTCGGTGGCCGATGCCGTGGAGACTTCGCAGGTGATTCAAATCCTGGTTCCGGATCAGGTTCAAGCCCAGTTGTATCGAGAGGAGATCTTGCCGGGTCTGACCGAGGGGAAAATGGTCCTGTTTTCGCACGGATTCAACATTCATTACGGGCAGATCCAACCACCCGAAACCGTCGACGTGGCTTTGGTCGCTCCCAAGGGACCCGGTCACTTGGTCCGGAGGGAGTATGAGCGGGGTGCAGGCGTTCCTTCCCTGGTGGCCGTTCATCAGGATTATACCGGCCGAGCGATGAAATTGGCCCTGGCCTATGCCGCGGGCATCGGTGCGGCTCGGGCGGGAGTGATCGAGACTTCGTTTCGGGAAGAGACGGAAACGGACCTGTTCGGAGAACAAGCGGTGCTGTGCGGAGGGGTTACCAGCTTGGTGCAGGCGGGTTTCGAGACACTGGTGGATGCGGGATACGCTCCGGAGATCGCTTATTTCGAGTGCCTGCACGAACTCAAGTTGATCGTGGATCTCATGTACGAGGGTGGAATCGGTCATATGCGCTACAGCATCAGCGATACGGCGGAATATGGGGATCTCACCCGCGGCGACCGGATCATCGGTCCGGAAGTACGGGAAGAAATGGAACTCATACTGGAGGAAATTCAATCAGGAGAATTCGCCCGAGAATGGATTCTGGAGAATATGGCCAACCGCCCCGTGTTCAATGCACTTCGTAGGCGCAGCCGGGAACATCCCATTGAGACGGTCGGAAGGAAGCTTAGATCTATGATGGGGTGGCTTCAGAAGTAGCGTTGCGTAACAGGCTGGTGAAAAACGCGATCTGCTGTGTTGCACCTTCTTCCTTCGTCATTGCGGCGTACTGGTTGTACGCCTCATTCCTCAGGATTCGCGCGCCTTGCATCTCATCGTTTTTCACCAGCCTGCCCGCAATACGGTTTATCAACGGGCTGGTAAAGCGCCTTTCGCTCAAGCGGGAGTAAGCGGGTGCTGGAGATGAAGTGGGGTATACCGGTAGCGCTTTCACACCCGGTGAAAGCGCTTTTCGTGTGGCCGGAACCCGGGCGATCCATGTCTGAGCCGGGAACAGGTGTTTCTCTGGGTAACCGGGACACGTGGTTCCGGACTTCCTGAAAGCCCAATGTGCATAATGGGTTCGTGTGGGTGGGACACGAAGAAACGTGCGATCGGAGACCCCGCGCAAGCCTGGGTTCGCGGGCGGAAATCCGATCCTATGGGAAGGATTGAACAGAGCCATGAAACGTTTGTACGAAATCGCCGTAATACCCGGGGACGGAACGGGTCCTGAGGTGGTGGCCGAAGCGCTGAAGGTCTTGAGCGCGGTGGAGAAGGTTTCCGATTTCACGCTGAAGTTCCATCCCTTTGACTTAGGGGGGGAGCGATACCTGAGGAATGGGGAGTTGCTGTCGCAGCAGGCCCTTCTGGAACTCCGGGAATTCGATTCCATCCTGTTGGGAGCCATCGGACACCCTGCGGTGGAACCGGGGATACTGGAAAAAGAAATCCTCCTGAAGATGCGGTTTGAGTTGGATCTTTACGTCAACCTCAGACCGGTAAAGCTGCTTTCCGGGGTGGATACTCCGCTCAAGCACAAGGGACCGGAGCATATCGACTTCGTTGTGGTGCGGGAGAATTCGGAAGGATTGTACACCGGCGGCGGAGGGTTTCTCCGCAAAGGAACAGCGGACGAGGTTGCGGTACAGGAATCCATCAATACTCGGAAAGGCGTTGACCGTTGTCTCAGGTACGCCTTCGAATTTTGCCGGAAGCGCCGGGAACGTAAGAAACTCACGTTGTGCGGCAAAACCAATGTGCTTACGTATGCGTTTGACTTATGGAAACGGGCCTTTACGGAAATGTCTGGGCTGTATCCCGATGTGGCCACCGATTACGCCCATGTGGATGCGATCTGTATGTGGATGGTCAAGAACCCGGAATGGTTCGATGTGATCGTAACGGACAACATGTTCGGCGACATCATTACGGATCTGGGGGCCATCATTCAAGGGGGCCTGGGGCTGGCTGCCGGTGGGAACATCAATCCCGAGGGCGTATCCATGTTCGAACCCATCGGCGGAAGTGCTCCCAAGTATGCCGGAAAGAACGTGATCAATCCCTTGGCGGCTATCTGCGCGGCTCAGATGATGCTTGAGCACCTGTCTCTCGATGAGGCGGGGCGAAGAGTGCATGACGCCGTTGGTAAGGTCGTGAAAGAAGACCTGAAAAGCATGGACGCGGGGGCTATGGGCATGGGGACCCGGGAGGTGGGGGACCGGGTCGCCGAATACGTTCTCCGGGGCTCCAAACTCGTTTAACAAGCCGTTGAAAAACGCGATCTGCGGCGTTGGGTTTCATCCTTCGTCATTGCGGCGTACTGTATGTAGGCCTCATTCCTCAGGATTAGCCCCACGCCTTCGGCGTGGCTTGTATCTCATCGTTTTTCACCAGCCTGCCCGCGATACGGTTTATCAACGGGCTGTTGCGTGTTTTTTCCGGGAAGCGTTTTCCGACCCGGCCGAGAGCAGCCTCTCCGCAGGTCCACCGAGTGTGAGTCGGAACCGGAGAGACATATCGGAACCCGCGGGCGGAACCTCAGTTCAATGGGGCCAGGAGCAGGCGGATGTCATCGATCCAGACGACGCCTTTCCCCGTCACTACCAAATTCAATTTTACCAGGGAAGGCGCTTCCTTCTTTTTCAGAAAGAAAGGCGTCTGCTCGGTAACCCATTCCGTAGTCCCGCTCAAGGGCCGATCCAGTCCTCGAGAGAAGAACTCGCCCTTATCGGGAAAAACGCAGAGCATTTCGAGATAGGCCTGACCCTCGAGTTCCCGGCTCTTGAGCCGGGCTTGATAAATCAGTCGTGCGTTGTCGATTCCATCAATGGGTACTTCGACCAGGCGCACTACCATGGGGCCCGTGGCGTGGATACGGATAGAGCCTCCGGAGTCCGTGGAAACATCCTCGTCCCAAACTACCTGAGAGCGGGTCAGGATTTCTTCCAGACCATCCAGCGGGACATGCCGGAGGAGGGTCACTTCCTCCGCGGGCCGGGAACAGCCGAGGCACAGAAGCATCAACACGATGGCTGCGGATATGCCGGAACCCCTTTTCTTCTTCATGAGATCAGGCCTCCGTATGAAGGTGTTGCATCGTTTCCACACCGGGGCATGCCGTAAAGGCATCCTTCGGGCATTGCCGGTGCGGCTCAGAACCGATAGCTCATGTAGAGCCGCCAAGTCAGCGGGTCGCCTTCAATGAGATTGAAGTTGCCCGGTTCCCGGTAGCGACTATCCAGGAGATTGTTCACTTTGATCCCCGCCGTGAGCCCATCGCGGAAAAGATCGCGTGCGTATAAGTTTAGGTCGAGAAGCAGGACGTCGTTCGCTTTGGGGCGTTCATCCGTGCCCAAAACGACACGAGCCACCTCCCGTTCTCCCAAGTAGCGAAGCCTCAAGGAGGCGTTCCACGGTCCGTTGATATTCCAATGTGTGCCCAGATTGGCCATAACGGACGGACCAAGATCGTAACGGTCTTCACGGAACCCCTCCAGTTGAACCGGGTCCCCGCTGGAATCCAGAAGAGTGGCGTTCCCAAAGAATTTCAGAAAGGGGAAGGGGCGATAGGAAGCCTCGATCTCCATGCCGACGACCTTTTCCGTGTCACGGTTGGTCACCGCGCCCTCGGTATTCTGTTGTATCAAGTCTTTGAGCCGATTGTGAAAAACCGAAGAACGAAACTCCAATTGGTCGGTGACGGTCCAGTAAGCGGCCAGTTCGATACCCTGCACCTGCTCCGCTTTCAGATCCAGAATGCGGGTGGCCAGGATGTTTGCCGGGGTTCTGAAAGCCGTTCCCAAGAGGAGTTTCAAAGTGAAGGATTCGGATGCGAGCCATGTGGTGCCGGCACGAAAGCTGAGGTTGTCTTCGTATTCACTGTGCGAGTCGAATCGACCTCCAACCCAGAGATCGAAAGCATCCCACTTCTGACGAAGCTGACCGAAGAAGGATACCAGGTTCGAATTGTAGTCGATTCGTACGGAAGTTGATTCCTGGAATGGGTCGGCGGATAGAAATTCTTCCACGGCGTCGTTATGTCTAAAGGACGTGCCCAGCGTCAGCAGACCGTCCTGCCAGAAAGAGCGATCGTACAGCAACTCAAAGTGGTATGATTTGTTGTCCTGGGAGAGATGATCCGTGCCCTCTCTGAGGGCTCCGTTGTAATAGTTGAAGAAGCTGTGAAATCGGAGATCGCCCCCCCCCACTTCGGTTTTCAGGTCCAGTTTGATCATGCTGAAGGGGTTGGAGCGGAAACTGGGTTCCATGGGCCCCTGCTGGGTATTGAGTGTATAGTGGTGTTTGAAGTCGGAAAATCGTCCCGATAGGTTCAGCCAGTCCGAGTAGGAGCATGCGGCGATTACTTCCACGAAATAATCGTCCGGTACGGTTCCCTCACGGATGGGATGGTCGGGATCCTCGGTGCGGGTGCGGAACCTGTCCCGGAAATTCCCACTGGTGGATCCGTTCACGTTGATCATGGCGTCCCAACCCGATGCCGCTTTACCCCACTGAGCGTAACCGCCCGCACTGTCCGGGTTGCCGGCGAAGGTTCCCATCTCGAAACCCGCGAGGTCCTTTCCCTTGAGAGGAACCACATTGACTACCCCGGAGAATGCGTCGGGACCCCACAAGACCGAGCTGGGTCCGCGTATCACCTCGATTCGTTTGACCCAGGATAGGGAAAGCTCCCGATCCAAGGGCGCTCCCTGGGTCGTGGAATCGTTGCTGAAAGGAATTCCATCAAACAGAAACAAGGTGGCGTCCCGCACGCCCCTGAAGTAAGCCCGGCTACTGCGATCCTGGTGGGCGATGTAGGTACCGGGCGCAGAGGACAGGGCTTCCTCGATCGTATGGAAGCCGTATTGGAGGATGTCCTGCCCCGTAATTACGTTGGCGAGGGCGGGGGCCTCTCGGACCCGCTCCTCTCGTTTGGAGGCTATGGAGAGAACGGAAAGATCTTCCCCCACGAACATCAGGTACGTGGCGTCCGTCCAGCGGGAATCCTGGGCCTGCAAGGCTCCGAGCAGAAATCCTTGCGCAACCAGGCTGAACAATGTGACCCGCGCCAACCACTGAATGAACGGAAACCAGGAAAGCGTCACTCTTCGGACTCTCCCATCAGATTCTTGAGTTTTCTGCGAAATTTGGATCGACTGATGCCCAGGAGTCTGGCCGCTATGGTCTTGTTGTTATTGGCTGTGGCCAGCGCCTGCCGTACGAGATCTCGTTCCACCTCCTCCAGACGCAGTCCGTCGGACGGGAGGGGGATCGTCATGGAACAGGGTTTTGCGGTTACCTGAGTCAGAAAAGAGAGCGTTTCTTCCGTAATCAGGGAGTCCCGGCCGACGAGGATCACGGCGCGCTCCATGGCGTTGACCAGTTCCCGGACGTTTCCCGGCCAGGAATGATCGTAGAGTAACCTTTTGGCGCCCTCGGTCAGTTGGGGACGCGTGTGCATTTCCTGGGCAAACCTGTTTATGAAGTGTTCGGCCAGCCGCACAATGGCTTCTTTCCGTTCTCGAAGCGGAGGTATGTGAATCGGGAACACGTTTATGCGATAGTATAGGTCATCTCGGAACTGCTTGTCCGCCACCATGGACGCCAAGTCTTTATTTGTGGCGCAGATGACGCGCACCTCCGCTGTGATGGCCTTGTTGCCGCCGACCCGCTCAAAGGTTTTTTCTTCCAAGGCTCGGAGCACCTTGGCCTGGGATTCCAGTTGAAGGTCACCCACTTCATCCAGAAACAGGGTGCCGCCCGAGGCGAATTCGAACTTGCCGATCTTCTGTGAGCTGGCACTGGTAAAGGAACCCTTTTCGTGACCGAAGAGTTCGGATTCGACCAGGTTGGGTGAGATGGCCGCACAATTAACGGCCACAAACCTGCCCTTGGCCCGGGGACTGTTGGAGTGAATATACCGGGCCACGAGTTCTTTTCCGGTTCCGGACTCGCCGGTAAGCAGTACGGTGGTTTCCGGCTTCTGGGCTACCTTTTGGGCCATCTCCAGGGTGCGCTTCATGGCTTTGGACACGGAGATTAGGTCCGAAAGTCCTGTTTTCTCGGCGATTTCCTTCCGGAGTCCCTCATTTTCGCTGAGCAGTTCAGACATTTTGACCGCCCGATCCACGGTCAGGAGAATGCGTTCCTCTTCGAAAGGTTTGGTAATGTAATCCAAAGCCCCTTGACGCATTACCTCAACAGCGGAATCCACGGATCCGAAAGCGGTTATGAACAGGACTGGACGCGATGGATCAATTTTCTTGACATGCCGGTGCAGGGTGATGCCGTCCATCCTGGGCATTTTCAAATCCAGTATGAGCAGGTCGTAGCGCCTCTTTTGGATCAAGGAGAGGGCTTCTTCTCCGTCGCCGGCCTGATCCACGGAATGCCCCTTCAGTTCCAGCATAATAGTCAAGATGTGGCGCATCTTCTCTTCGTCATCGACGATCAGAATATGTGCCATGAGCACCTCCTTATCAGGCCGTTGAAAAACGCGATCTGCCGTGTTGCACTTCATCCTCTGGCGTTATGGCGCACTGTATCTACGCTTCATTCCTCAGGATTCACGCGCCTTGCATCTCATTGTTTTGCACCGGCCTGCCCGCAATACGGTTTATCAACGGGCTGTTAGGCCGAAGTCTCGCAGGCCAACGGCATTCTTATCACAAATTTGGTCCTTCCACCGGGGTCTTCTACAATCTGGATGTGACCCTGATGGACTTGAACAGCATTGGCGGCGATTGCCAGGCCGAGTCCCGTACCCTTGGCCTTGGTGGTATAGAACGGTTCGAAAACGACTTCCCTGGCTTCAGGTGGAATCCCCGGTCCTTCATCCAGGACCTCCACCTTCCAGGAGGTATTTTCTGCATAAGATTTCAACAAGATCATACCCTTCGGCTCCGAGACTTCCGCCGCGTTTTTCAAGACGTTTTCCAAGGCGCGAATGAACAACGTTTCATCCACCAGGCATGTGAGGAAATCGTCACCGTGCTCCACCCGGATTTGCGGACCGTGGGTTCCCAGACTCACCCGAAATTTCTCCGCCACCCGCTGTATGACATCGTGGCAACGGCAGAGCTTGAAGTCCGGCTTCTTGGGCTTGGAGAACATCAGAAACTCTTCGATCAAGTGGTCGATCTGCTGGATCTCCTCCTCCATATATCGGATCATCAAAAGGTGCGTTTCCCGCGGTACCTCGGGTTTCTTCAATATGGCCAACGACCCCTTGATGATCCCCAGGGGGTTCTTGAACTCGTGGGTAAGTATCATGGTGAATTTCCCGATTTCCGCCATGTTTTTCTGGCGCGCCAACTCCTCGTAGGATTGCCTAAGCGCCTCCCGGCTTTGACGTATGGATCGCAGCATGGTGTTAAAGGATCTTGAAAGGTTTTGTGTTTCCTTAAGATGCCCACCCTGGACTTCCAAGTCGAGTTCTCCGTCGGCCACGCGCTTGCTGGCCTCCACCAAATACCGCAACGGCGCCAGGATAGAACGGGCGATAAATAGCATGAGCAGGGCGCCCAACGCGCATACGCCGGAGGCGATCAGCACGAAGCGGAGCTTAAGGGATTGTACCAGAGATTTCAGCTCCTGGTCCGTATAAAGGATATGTATCGTGCCGATGATACCCTCGCGTAGAATCCGGTCGTGGGGGATACCTCCTTCGAAAATCAGGTTTTCTTCATCCATAACGGTGATCGTCACCGGCCGACTCACCCGGGCGGCTCCGGGTTCGGATTGCTTGAACGCATTCACCACGGGTCGGCCGACCTGATCTTCGATGATCACTTCGACGACCCCTTTTTCGCTCAGAACGTTGTTCGCCAGTCGCTCCAGCATGCTGGGCTCATCGATGAGAAGACCCAGTTCCGCATTGACGGCCAAATGCCGGGCCAGAAAATCCATGCGTTCTTCATATCGCTCCCGGGCGAAATCCTCGATGATGTTGACGCCGGTAAGTCCCAGCAGCAATCCCGTGGCCGCAATCAAGAGAACCACGGAAGACAAAATACGTGTCAGAATGGTGGAAGGCCGACGGACCCGTATGAACCGATCGGGACGGAATCTCATGGGGTTTCTCCGGAGCCGTAAGGCTCGCTGTTCCCTAGAACAAACCCGAATTTCTTGGCAAGATTGCGGTTGATCTCCACGGTTATGGGAGGGGGCGCGGATGAAGCTCGTCCTTCCCGAAGTATCTGAAGGGCCAATTCCCCCGCTTGCTCTCCTATTTTCCGATAGTCGATGATGAGTGCAATGAGAGCTCCCGCACGCAGGAAAAAGCGATTGTACCCGACTGCGGGCACGCCATGCTTCAAAGCCTCTTTAATGGCGAAGGTCACGATGGATTCCGAAATAACCGTGGGATCCGGGATAAACAGAAGAACGTCCAAGTCGGGAAGATGCAGGCCCAAAGAGTCCTTGATTTCCTTGTTGGAAGTCACCCGGATGGGTTTGAGCAGAACATTGTGGTCCTTGGCTGAGCGGTCCAGCATCTCGACGAGTTCCGCACTATGTTCCGGATCATACAGTACTCCCAGAGATTGGATATTGGGCAGGGCATCCTTGATTGCGGTGATCTGAAAGTCGGGTGGTATATTGAGCGAAACGCCGGACAAGGTCATAGCAGGCGGCACTACTCGTTCGGGATACAGCACCATGGCATAGAGTTTCGGCACTCGATCCGGAAGTCGATCCAGCAGGCGGGTGGCATAGGGGCCTATGGCCAGGACCAAGTCCCATTCGGAATCCAGAAGTTCCGCAGGCAGACGAGTGTCTTGAGGCCCCTTCAGTGTATATTCGGTAACTTCTCCTTCAACGGAGCCGATGAAACCTTCCACTGCCTCGACATAAGGACGTATAGATTCGGAAATAACGACGGCGATACGGGTCTTGGCCTGGATGGAAGCAGGCGCCCCTATCATGAGAAGTAATGTGAAAAGAAGTGTGCTCCACCGGATGAATATTCTGTGAATCCTCTTGTGGAGTGGGGCCGACACGTGATGCTGATCCTCGACTCTGGGCTTCGCTCTGAATGGCCGACACAGCCAGTCCACGGCCGGAGCCAATATAGTCGACGTATGGTAACTTGAGGCCGGATGCTTTTCAATGCCTTGGCGCAAGAACCCGGGCTGTGGAGGAAAAACAAAAGTGGGTTTGGCGCTTTGCAGCGAACCCACTTTTGAGAGGAAGGAGTCTTTCTTGTGGCCCGTCCCGTTTGGATTATTTGAGACGGTAAGAGTCTTGCACACTAAGAAAGCAATCCGTATGCCAACATTAAATCCGCCCTAAGTTACTGAATTCATATCATCCATTCGGGAAATGAGCGGGCCGGGTGGTTGGTTCCGGCCACTTGTGCTCCAAAACAACCGGCCGCGTTTCCGGACCTTCCCGGGTTCTCACTTTAACTGGATCGTCACCGTAGAGGGAGGGCCGATGGGAAATCCCGCACGAGAATCGTAGAAACCCGCGCTCAACAAATAGGTACCGGGATTCAGTATCGGCGAGTTTTCAGAAGAAGCCTGAATGCTGAAAATCTGCTCCTGGAAACGGAACCCCGAAAAAAGATACAACTCCTCGAACATGGGCGCGATTCCTTGAACCCATCCTGTTTGAGTCAAGCTGTACACTTCGATGTGAGGCAGGGAAGTCGACAGTTGAAGATGGAATTCGGCGGTAACGGGCGCGCCACGATTTTCTGCTGAAACAAAAGCCTGAATGACTTCCCAGGATTCGTACAACTGCTGGTCCGTTTTCAACACGACACCAGGTACCGGAGAGATGTCGTCACTCAGACGCGCTATGGCGCCACGCTCACCGACCACATAGAGCTCGTTGCCTGAACCATCCCAGCTTCCGAATACCTTGAAAGATATCGGCGTGTATTTCTGTGACCAATCGGTTCCATCAAAGTACCAGGATCGGCCTTCGGATGTGACGGCCAGGATTTCCTTCCGGAAATCCGAGAGCAGTCCGCGAAACTCCACATCTGTGTCCGGGGATATGGAATTCCAGTTCTCACCCGACAAGACTAGGACGGTTCCGCCATTTCCCATGGCGATGGGAAACCTGCCGGAAACCGGTGTGGAGGGACCCCGTATGAGGTGCAGGTCTTCCTGAGTGCCTGAATTCATGTACCGCCAGTAGAGTTTGTTGTGAACCAGGATCGTGCCTCGGTCGCCCACCACGTATGTGCTCCCGAAGCCGTCCGTCCACACGGCATTGAGATTCTCTTCCACGCCCACCGGAACCCTACGCCAGGTCTTCCCGTCGTAATGGAGTACGGTGCCCTTATCGCCCACGGCGAACACGTCCGTATCAAGTCCCCCCCAAACGGCGTTCAGATCCTCTTGTACACCGGAGTCCATGCGGTTCCAGGCCAGTCCTCCTTCGTTGACCAGAATCGTCCCCTGCCGGCCTACGGCGTAAACGGCAGACCACGGAGCATGCCATACCGCTCGAAGTTCCACGTCCACACCTGTTTCCCAAACGAACCACGTAGCTCCGTTATACTGGAGCACCCGGCCGTGGTCTCCCACCGCATAGAGATTGCCCGAACCCGTACCGTGAACGGCTCGAAGGGTCTCGGTGGTCAGGGAATAGGTATGAGGATGCCATTGGCCTTGCTCGTAACGGTACGTACCCCCGTCTTGACCGAATATCGTGAGGCCCGACAAAGGAGTCTCAACCAAGTCCCATATTTTGAACTTCTCCGGAGAGCCGATCCAGTACCATTGGTCTTGGGTGAAACACAGGATCCGATTTCGCCAGATATCCAGAACACTCAAGGAACCATCCGGTCCCACGGAGATTTTTCGAAACTCACTCCAGGCAACCTCCGGCAGTGACGAATCGTAGGAAACCAACGTCCAAGCACTTCCATCGAATCGGAGAATAGTTCCATCGGAGCCCGCAGCAAACACGGAGCCATCTTCGTTTCCCGAAACGTCGTAAAGAGGACTGTAGGTGCCGCCTGTGGAAACACTCCATTGGGCTCCGTCATAGTACAGAACGATTCCGTGCAAGCCTTGGTTTGCATAATGAAATCCAACCGCCCACGCATGTCCCGAAGAAGAACCCCATATGCCGTGGAGTTCGAAGTCCTTCAGGTTCAGAGACACGCGACTCCAGACCTCGCCGTCGAAATGGAGGACGATGCCGTCAAAACGACCGGAACCCGGCATGCGTCCCACGGCGAAAACGTTCGTGTCGGAGGTTCCCCACACCCCCGTAAGATCGTATTCGGGCGCCGGATGGGTCAGCGCAGCCCAACTGTTTCCATCGAAATGGAGGATGGTTCCTTTGGTTCCCACAGCGTATAAGGACTGTTCCGAAACACCCCAGAGGGCGAGCAGGGTTTGATTCACCCCGGTGTGCCAAAACGTCCATGTTCCTTCCTTGAACCTCGAAACCGTCCCCAGTTCACCGCTGAGGTAATAAGAGGTCGTAGACTCCCGCCATACGCTGCGGATGGTATTCCCCTGGGGCCAGGGATTTTCCCATTTCCAAGTCTTATGCTCCGGCAACGTGGAGGCTTCCGCCAAGGGGGTTACAATCACCCCAGCCAACAGCATTGCCGCAGCGACGATCGCGAATATACGGCGTTTCATGGGTCAAATCACATCAAGAGTTCATGGTTTTAGTCGCCACCCCGGTCCCGATGACTTAAAGTGACACGAAAGCATCAAGTGATGGTGCAAGAAAGATACCACAAGAGGGAATGAAGGCAATCTTCAATTCCTGGCAAATACCGGGGCTTTTGCCGGCTCCTTTGCAATGGTTGCCGATCCGGCGGTGGTCCGTATCGATCGGTACCGGTCGCTTCGGACCATCGGTTGTTTGAAAGCAAGATGTTTCGAATTCATTCTTACCTTGTCCCCGTAACGCATGGGTGGGACCCGCGTCCCTGACAGGCTGTTGAAAAACGCGATCTGCTGTGTTGCGCTTCATCCTTCGTCATTGCGACGTATCGTATGTACGCCTCATTCCTCAGGATTCGCGCGCCTTGCATCTCATCGTTTTTGAACAACCTGTGCGAAATGCTGCTTTTCAACGGGTATAAGAGCCGGCCCGCACGGTCTCCAAGCGACTTTTTGCTACTCGGTCCCGGTCAGTAGTCGCGGCTCCAAAAGAGATCAACGCCGGTCTCTTCGCTGCCGATTCGGCTTTCGAGATTGATTCTGGGGTGAAGTTCGTATTCCATTCTCACCTCGTCGCTGTCTCCGCTGGTGACTCCCTTCCGATAGATGATAAACAGCTTGGGGGTCAAGTACTTGCCCACCAGAACAGCCCCGGTGCCGCCGGATCCGCTGTTCTCCACAGTCAACAGGTCCAGGGGGAGTTCATGGCCTAATTGCTCCTGCAAAGTCCGTAAGGCCTCAGCCCCCAGAAACATGAAAGCGCTTGATTCCAATTGCACCGATTGTCCCCGTGTAAGCTCCGATGCCTTGGTTCCGAAAAGAAGAAGTGAAATGATGTCTGTTTGAGTCAGGGGGGGATCGCTTGCGAGTTCCAGGGTGGTCCGGGTTGCTGTTCCCCCGATGTCTAAGAAAATGCTCGTGCCCGCGACCCGGTATTCGCCACGAATCTTCAAATTGGGGTCCGGGGGCGCCAAACCGACGAATTGAATCACACCCTCCGATATCATGAAGGTCTTGCTCTGAAAAGTGGTCCATCCTCGAGTTGTAGTGAGTGGTCCCTCGATCTTGGGGATGTCCATGCCGTGATCCTTGGATACGCGGATCCCTCCTTCGAACTCGATGTTGGTCCCCGTGCCGCGAACTCTGAATTTGTCCGAAATACGTATCGCAACGTCCATCCTGGTTTCTCGAAAGAGGTCAGACCATGGGGAAACCCTAACCTCTTCCGTTTCCTCGACGACGTCTTCCACGACGATCACATCTCGTTTCCGGGCATCCAGATAGTTATCCAGGAAAAAGATTCCATCCTTGACAAGGACCTCACCCTGAATAAAAGGTTTCAACCAGTCTCCCCTCACTTCCAATCGACCGTCGCATGTGGCGGACCATTCGTTCTCATGATGTATCGGAAAATCCCGCACCAGAAACGACGATTGGAAACTCTTGGGCTTAAAATGCTGATGAGCCAATTCACCCGTAACCTCAACCCGCGAGTGCTCCCGGCTTTCCAGGCTGCATCGTCGCAGTTTCACCCATTCCTCATTCCAGTCGAGATCGATCTGTACGTTCCGTATCGGTTCGGGTACTCCTTGAACCTCTAACACACGGGCGGTGATGGAAGCATTGCCGCGGCTCTGGGGTTTCCTAAGGTTCCCCCCAAGGCCGGCCTGAATATCCAGGCTTCCCTCGATGCGTGTCAGTTCGGGAATCCAGAGGACCAGCGGGGACAGGTTCACCCCCTCACCTCGGATGGTTGCGTTCCATTCTTCGGTTTGGAACCAAGAGTCCTGCAAAGGCCAGGAGAGCCGGAGCGGGAGCCGGCCTTCCAGAACGAACTCCCCTCCCGTATCCGAGCGCAGTCGGCCATAGACATCAGCCGCACCGTTCCGGTAGGTCCCCTCAAACAGCAAGTCCGACAGAGGGTAACCGGAAAGCACCACGCCATCCGTTCGGAACTGCAGCCGAATGTCCGGGTTTTCCGGGCTGCCCATGATCTCCATTTCACCGGTGATCCGACCGGCTTGTTCCACAGGGATTGACGTATAGGCCACGAAAGGATCCAATGCCAGATCTTCCACACGCACCAGAATACGTCCGGACCCTTGAAACGCATACTCGCCTTCCAGCCGGAGTGTCTGACCTTTGGAAACCAAGGCGACTTCTCGAATTGAGACCGCGCCGGGCCGCAAGTACAGGCGTGCCGCGCCCACGTTGGTCCACCGGTGCGCCGCCTGTTCAAGCTCTATGCGATCGAAATAAAGTTCCTTGACGGATGAAAGGATGTTTTCCGTATGGCCGGTAACGAGAAGACCATGTTGAGAGTCCATGTCGGCTTTCAGAGTATAGGATGCCTTCTCGGGTCGACCGGAAAGCTCCAGATGCACGCTGTCCAATTGGTGATCGCTGTAAGATGGGCCTTCAAATGCAATATTAGCGGATCCCTGTCGTTCCGTGATTCGACCTTGGTATGTGAGGTGCATCGCGTCAGCCTTGAATTCTCTCCATGCCATCCGCTGGCCCGTGAGGGAGGTTTTCAAATCGAAGGAAGACGAAGTGCCGGCGGCTGAGAGGTTGCCTTGGAGACTTCCCTGAACGGATTCGCCCAGCCACTTCGCAAACCAGGGAGAAACCGTTTCCATATCCAGGTCCACAGAAGCTTCGAATTCTCCTGAGACAGCCCCTACACCCCGTAACTGGATCGTCCCGCCATCCAGAAGAAAATGGGCGTTTTCCAGACGGATTCTTTCAGGTTCTCCCGAAAGCTCCACGATTCCGCTTTCAAACGAGACTCCTGCAAAACTTCCTTGTTCGAAACGAAGCTGCGAGGCAATGTGTCCCAAGGAAAGGGGAGCGGCTTCTTCCTTCTCGTAACTTCCCCTGAAGTCTGCGTTGACATCTCCCTGAAGGTGAGGTGTTTCCAGCCAAATTCCGGGATCTCCGTGTTGCAGCGAACCCGACCACTGAAGAAGCACGGGCCGCTCAACGGAGAACACCCCACCCATGGTTCCGGAGGCGTAGAGATGCGCCCGGCCTCCGGCGGTGTCCATATCGATTTCGAATTCATCGAGTATATCGCCTTCCTGAATCCAGTGGACGCGAACCTCCTGTAACTCCCGGCCCAAGATTTCCGAAGCATGGAGATTCATGGCCGCACGGCTGCGGAATCCTCCCGAGTCGTGAAAACCCGCCTCAGCTTCCAGGGCGCCGTTGAGAATTCCGGGGAGAGAAGCCTCCAAGGTGTCGGGACGGAGGCCTTTGAATTCACACCACAGCGTGGTCGTCGCTCCGTGTTCTTCCTGCCGTAATCTCAGGATTCCTCTGACTTCCTGGCCCGGGTTTGCTGAGAGTCGGAAGTTGACTTTACCGAGATTCAACGATCCTTCGACTTCCACCGTTCCGGTCAAGTCGGTGATGGGGGGAAGTCTGCCGAACGTGTCCTGCCACCGGGTAAGATCCGGGGTCTGAAGTTGCGCCTGAAGGTTGAATTCGGGGGATTCCCATGAAGAGATGCTGCCCTGGAGGGTCATCTCGGAGTTCCTGGTACGCAATTCGAGCCTTCGGAGCACGAGTCGGTCGGGCTGCAAAAGGCCCGTTGCCTCGAACTGCACCCGGATCAGCAGGGGCTCTTTCTCCCGTGCTATGGAGACATGAGCCGTTCCGTCCATGATCTGCACCCGGTTTACGGAAAAGGGGATTTCAGGATCCGTTCTTCTTGAACGCACTTCGGGATCCGAGTGAAACAACCCCAGGACGTTCCATTGCTTTTCCACGTCCCGGTGCAGGTAAAGGGAAGGTTTTTGGATACGGATTCGTTGGATTGCCCGTTTCCCTTGGAGTATATCTCCCAAGGAATAGCTCAACCCGATTTCCTCCGCCGTAAACAGGAGACCGTGGGGATCTTCCACGACAATGCCGCCCAGGGTCAGATGTGTATACCCGTTGCCTCCGAGACGCTGAATGCGGATCTGTACGGGTAGTGTTTCGGATACGGCGTGTCGAATCAGGTTCTCCACGTTTCGGCGTACCGGTTCAGTACGGAGGAGCAGTGGGAGGGCGGACAGAATCAACAGCAGAACCGTTCCGGTGAAGAGGATCCCATAAAGCAAAAGTCGTTTCTTCATGACAGTCGATTCAAAAAGCCTGACCGATGCTGAAATGCAGATGAACCCGACCGGCGTCCTCATCCTGAGGGTTTAATTGGTACCCCAAATCGAAACGTACCGGGCCGATGGGAGTGCCGTAACGAAGTCCGAAGCCTGTGCTGTATCGGAGGCTTCCAAAATCCATGCTAAATGCGGACTCGTCCACATTACCAAAGTCCAGGAAAATCACGCCTCCGAATTCACGGAACAGAGGAAAGCGTGTCTCCAGGGATCCCTCGAACAACGACAGACCTCCCAAGGGATTGCCCTGAGAGTCCTTGGGCCCGAGATTTTGGTAAGGATAGCCCCGTACGCTTTCGGTACCTCCCGAAAAGAACCGTCTGAACACGGGAATGCTCTCCGTATTTTCCGTGGGTTCGATTACCCCGGCAAGTATCCGGCCGGCCAGGAGGAGGTGTTTTCCCAACGGTTGGAAATGCCGTCCTTCGAGCACGAGTCGAACGAAGTCCACTTCCGAACCGGTCCAACTTGATGCCCATCCCGCAGAGCACTGCCAAAAGCTTCCCTGGGTGGGATTGAGCACGTCGTCCCGGGTATCCCGTCCCAGCGCCGCTTCGATCATGGAAATGATGAAATTGGAGCGCTCCTTGACAGGTTCGGGTTCCTGAATGATTTCCACGTTTTCCACTCGGTTCAGCTCGAGTCCGTGACCCAGGGAAACATAATATATGGGAGTTAGATTGCGTGTGACATGGACCCGGTTGAAGACCATGCGGTTTGTGAAACTGGCGTGCCTTTCCCTCCGAATGCCGAAATGGTCACCGGCTGCTTGGTCCGGATGAAAGAACACGGGTTGGATCAGTGAGGATTCCAGGCCCTGCACTCGATAGGAATACTTGGCTGAAAGATCCAACCTGCGAGCCTGCTGCAGGAAATTGCGATGAGTCCACACGGCTTGAGTTCGAAATCGATCTTCGGTGCCGTATCCTATTCCCAATTTGATGGTCCTCGGCCTTCGGTAGGCGACTTCAAGGATCATGGGAAGTCGGTTTGTGTCCACAGGGGGATACTGGGGCCGAAGGGTCACCACGTTGAACGGACCCAGGTCGAAAACCTTTCGCTGAGTTTCATTTACCTTGGACTGATCGTACAGGCCTCCAGGCTCGAAGGTCAACCGGGAGCGAATGGTGTTTTCGTCGTCCGGATGAGCCCCTTGAATATGCACCGGACCAAAAGCATACTCCCGGCCCGGAGTGACCAAGAACCGGACGACAGCCAAACCCTCAGCGCGTCTCAGACGCACTCTTCCCGTGACTTGAGCCCTGGGATACCCGTTGTTCACCAAGATGGTCCGGATTCCCCTCTCAGACTGTAGATAATCCTCCAAGCGAAATCGTTTGCCGGGAAACATCCCCACAGTGTGTTCCAAGGCATCGCGAACGCTTTCCGATACGTTTTCCAATCCTTCGACAAGCACTTCCTGCACGAGGGTGGGTACGCCTTCGGAGATGGTAAGAATGACATCCGCCCGTAAGGTATGAGGATCCACGTTCCATTCATACCCGATGTCGGGATCGTAGAATCCTTCCTGTTCCAAGTACCGCCGTAACCGTTGGATATCCTTTTCCAGGTCCTCGGGGCCGAAAGGCTTTGCCGCGACCCAAGGTTTCAGCGAAATGCGTTCAACCGTAAGAAATTCCCTCACCTGCCTCGGGGAGAGCGTTTGGAGGCCTTTGATGGAGACGGACTGAACGGGGGTCTTCTCTGCGGCCTCTTGAGCACGAGGTCTTGTGGAGACGGAGAGAAGGCAGAAGGTGACTACCAGGACGATCCATAACCTGAACATAAAGGACATAATCCAACCTAACGGGTCGGCGTAGAAGAGGATCCCCCGCATGGGGCTTCATTCCGCGTGACTTCAGCGCAAGCCGTGCGGATCCTCTTTTTCAGGATTCGCTCGAGCTGAATTGTATTGCTTTCCACAGCTTTCATTCCTTATCAGGCTGTTGAAAAACGCGATCTGCTTCGTTGCGCTTCATCCTTCGTCATTGCGGCGTACTGGTTGTACGCCTCATTCCTCAGGGTTCGCGCGCCTTGCATCTCATCGTTTTTGAACAGCCTGTCCGAAATGCTGTTTTTCAGGGCTGTTATGGCGGTGGACCGTACCGACTCGCATCGTGGGTCAATCCTGCAAATGCAGGCTGAGACACCTCGTTGTAGCTGCCTTGAACCGAACCATCGAGTGTTCTAATAGGGTTCACGGCACTCCGTCAACGTCTTTAATCTTTAAACCATGTCCCGTTATTGTTATAAAGACAGGCTGTAACCAGCAGGTTGCGCTTCGCAGGAGCCGATTTCGACTCTCTGGGACCATGGTGAGCCGGTTCGAAAGATCTTTGAACACTCGATCAGAATACCAGAAACCGGGAAACAGGTGCAAACCCGAGGCCGGTTCTCCCGTTCCTCAACCTCCCGGATCCACGGGGCGTCCGGATAAGGGATTCAGAACCAGGCCGCCTGGGGAGAGGGGGGAGCGGGTTGTGCCGGTTAGGAGAACGGGATGTTCGTACTTCTCATTGTTGTAGCCGCCACATTGCTTGTGTCCATGACTTGCTCGTTGCTCGAGGCTGTCCTCTACTCGACCAGACGGACTGAACTCGAAGCGGCCGTGCGGGCGGAGAAACACCCCGGGCAGGCCCATGCCTTGCTGGCTATGAAAAGGACCATCGCCGCTCCATTGACCTCGATACTCATCTTGAACACCATAGCCAATACAGCCGGCGCCTCCCTGGCTGGATCGCTGGTGAACGACGTTTTGGGAACCCACTGGGTGTTGTGGTTCTCGATTTTGCTTACGCTTGCCATCCTTTTCTTCTCGGAGATCATTCCCAAGACCCTGGGAGCGGTTCACTGGAGAGCCCTGTGGCCTCTAGTGGTCATGCCGTTACGGTTCATGCAGGTGCTTCTTTATCCCGCGGTTCGCGCGAGCTTGTGGCTGACCCGCCTCCTTACGGGAGCGCAGCGAAGCAGATCGGTGACCGAAGAAGAGATTCTTGCCATGGTGCAGATGGGGGCTCGGGAGGGAGAACTTTCGGACATGGAAAGCCGCATGGTGGTAAACATCATCGGTCTTGAAAACAAGAGCGTCAAAGAAATTATGACCCCCAGAACCGTGATTTTCGCCCTCGAAGCTCAAACACCGGTTGAACAGGCCGTGGATGAGGCACACACCAAGGGGCTGAATCGGATTCCCGTGTATGAGGGATCCATTGAGGAAATTCGGGGGTACGTTCTATTGCGGGATCTAAGCATTCGAAAAGCATGGTCGCATCCGGAAGCTCCCATATCTGAGTTTATGAAGCCTGTATCGTTCGTACCGGAAGCCATGAACTGCATCACTTTGCTGAGACGATTTTTGGAAAGCCGCGAGCACATGGCCCTTGTGGTGGATGAATACGGGGGACTTTCCGGGTTGGTGACTTTGGAGGATATCGTGGAGACCATACTCGGAGAGGAGATCGTGGACGAAACCGATCTGGTGGTTGACATGCAGGAGCAGGCTCGTACCAGATGGAGAGCCCTCTTGCGCAAGGGTAAGGTCAAAGCGGAACAGTTTCATGATTGATGCATGGGATGAGCGGGATTCCCATTTGATGGAGCGGCGCCGCATCCGGGAGGTGAGACCGTGCTTCGAATGAAGTTGGCAAACAAAATCATATTCGCTTTCATGGTGGTGGTTTTCCTGTGTGCCGGTTATGGATCGGCGGTCTTTTACCGGAGCGCGGAAAAAGCACTGACTGCAGTGTCCTCAATGGATCCCGCAGGTGTCGAGGCGCTTGTTCAAGCTCGGAAATCCGCCGTTCTGGTCGGAGTTCTGGGAGCCATTCTGGGTTTCGTGACGTGTTATTTTCTGATCAAGCAAGTTGTCGGTCCGGTCCATGCCATGATCCGTGCGCTGGAGATCCATCTCACCAAAGGCGAAGCCGTTCGGGTGGATATTCCGAACAAGGACGAATTGGGTGTTCTCGCCTTATACCTAAACCAGCTGCTTTCCGAGGGAAAGAAACGTGATGACTGAGAACGTGGAACTTCTCCTCCCGGTCTCTCGGGGTGTGGCGTAATCCACCGAGCCCTGAGTCCGTTCAACAGGAATTCCGCGCCTCTCTCAAGATCTTGGGACGGCTTCCGATAAGGATAGTATGTCCCCGTCTGGAACATACTATCTTGCGATTTGTGGGGGACCCGAACCCCGACGCAGATCGAAAGGCGGTCCGCCCGCCTCCCTTGAGGGAGGCTTTGGGGCGGTATTGGACAGGCTGTTGAAAATGCGATCCGCCGACACGCCTCTTGCGCGATGTGCTCTGTCATTGCGGCGTACCGTATGCAGGTCTCATTTCCCAGGGTTGGGCGCGCCCAAGGCGTGGCTTGCATCTCATCGATTTGCACCGGCCTGCCTGAAATACTGTTTATCAACGGGCTGTTGACCCTTCAGTCGGAGATAGTCTTGGAAACCATCGAGGTTATCTGTTCCTGCGGCCGCAGATATAAGGTCTCCGCCGATTATGCGGGAAGGAGAGGTAAGTGTCCTGCGTGTGGAAACAGCATTCTGGTACCGGAACCCTCCCGTAGACCTCCCGGGGGGGCTGATGCAGAGGTGGGTGGACGGGACGCGGGCCCGCCTGCGGACCTCGGTGAAGAGGCCGTCGGGCGGCCGGGCAAGTCCTTTCAACCCGAGAAACCGAACGCCGGTTCGGGTTCCGAGGAGCGGCGAGCGAGGGGTGTCCGGGGAATTACCTCCCAGTTGACGGATTTTCTCGAAAACGCCAAACTCCGGTTCAAGAACAGCGAAACGAAGTTTGCGGAGATTCGAGCCAAGACGTTTGGTGCAGGAGACCGGAGACCGGGAGAAGCCGATCCGCAGCGGCTGGTCCGCAACTTGACCTTTCTGGTGGCGGGAGTTTTGATCGCGGCGGTGCTCCTCTTGGGGTGGTTCTGGATAAAAGGCAGCGAGGCGGACTCCGCCTACCGTGAACTACAGGTCCGTCTCCAAAACCAAGAGAATCTACGATTGATTCAAGGGCAGTATGAGGCCTATGTGTCGAAGTATCCGGAGAGCCGGCACGCCGCCGAACTCCGTCCAATACTGAAAGGCCTTCCCGCCCGTATCGAGGCCCGGGATTACGAAGTCCTCGAAACCCGGCTGAACGGTTTGGGGAAGTCCTATGAGGAGTATGAGGAACCTCTCAAACGGTTTCTTGCCGAACATCCGAACGGAGCCCATGCCCAGGCGGCCCGGATCATGCTGAGAGAGCTTCCGGCGAAGATCGAAGAGCGGGATTTCAATCGGATCCGGGCCCGGTTGGAGGATCCCACGGGGAACTTGGAGGTTGTTCACGAGGACCTGGCGAAGTTTATCCGAACCTACCCCAGAGGGGCTTATGTGGAGGAGGCTATAACGATTCTGGAGGACCTTCCCGCGATGTTGGAGGAACTGGATGCCCGGGAACTTTTTGCCAGGCTGGATGAAGCGTCCGGCGCACTGGGGGAACGGATATCCCTGATCGAGGAATTCTTGAATCGACATCCCTCGGGAGCCTATGCGGAACTCGTCCGAGAGCGCCTCCGAGAATTGCATCAAAGTGTGGAGGACGGGGATTTCCAACGGGCATTGTCCCAGGCTGAACAAGGACCTGAAGCAAAGAAGAGGGCGTTGGAGGAGTTTCTGGAGTCTTACCCCGAAGGCCGGAATGCAGCCGCCGCTCGATCTATGATCGAAAACTTCCCGAACGAATATGCGGACCTTGTAAAGGAACGACTGAGTGAAGTCCAAGCACGGGAGGACTGGACGAAATGTCAGGAAATATGTTTGTCTTTTGTGAAGCGGTTTCCTTCCCATCCGGCGACATCCTATTTCAGGTCCATGGTGATCCGTTGCGAACGTTTGGATATTACCGCCAAGTCCGGTTCGCGACCTGATGACATGATTCGGGCCTATGACGCCTTTGTGAGAAAGTACCAAGAGGGGCCGGAAGTGGAGGAGGCGCGCCGGCAAAGAGACCTGCTTACGGGAGAAGAGGAGGATCGCGTCTGGGTATCCGTTCTTTCGTCCATCGAGAAGGATCCTGGAAATGTATCTGTTGTCGAGGGGTTTCTGCAGAATTACCTTCGTGCATATCCGGCGGGCAAGTATTCGGATGAAGCTCGTAATCGACTGGTTTCCCTGAAGAACGCGGAGCAGAAGCGTGCACAAGCGGAGAACTGGCTGTCGGTGAAGAACCGGAGTCTGGAAAGCGGGTCCGTAAGCGAAGGATTGATCATCCTGGAGGAGTTCCTGCGCGAACATCCTTCGGGTCCCTACACCCAGGAGGCTATATCCCAGATCGTTGCCTTGGAATTGCAGCGATTCAAGAACGCAGCGCCACTCCCTTCCGGAGAAGAACCCTACGTGGTGCATCTCTCGGACGGGACCAGCCTTTCGGGGACTCTGACGAAAACCCATGACGGCAGGGTGGTTCTGAGAGACGCCGCCGGAGACCGGTACTTCCTGAGTCCCGAAAAGATCTTGAGAACGGACCTATCACCCCAAGGAGCCCTGATGAGGGAATATAACGCCAGACTGGAACGGGTGGATCCGACGGTTCCAGGTTCCTTCAAGAGCCTTGCGGGATGGGCCGATCAAAGCGGCTTTCGCGCCAGGGCTCTTATGTGCCGGGTTCTGGCGGCCTATCTTGATCCAACAGACCGGGAATCCACGGAAATTCTGCGGAAGGCGGGGTTCACCTATGTCCATGGGAGATGGAAATCCCGGGATTCCCTCTGGCGATAAGTTTCCTCGCCCTGATAATAGACACCGCTCGGCGGGTGGTTTCCCCGGACAGGGCCGGAGGATCCTGAGCCGGCTCAACATCCACCCCTTCTGTGTGCGATGGCTGCTGTAGACGATCCCCCTGATGTATCGTCTTACGCCCGCCTCAATGTGTTTTTTCCGCTTGAGTTGCTTCCTAACCTCCTCTCCCTACAGGGTTTTCCCCGTCCTCGAATCGGGCAATCGTTGGCCAATCCCTTCTTTTGAGTGTATATTGATTGAATAAGGCTGTAGGTGGGTTCAGAAAGCGGCAAGCGGCAGGCCGGTGTAATTCCTTGAGCAAGGGTTTCTCATGGAGGCATCCAAGGTCTCGGGTACGGGTGTCGGTGTTCCCTACTGCGCCGGATACAATTACCTCTACATAAAAGCCAACGGGGACGTACGTTGCTGGTGCGGCAGCGGGGAGCGGGTGGTCCTGGGGAGTCTTCTCTCCGGGAGTATCGAGGATTTCGTTTCGGATGTCGTCAACGGTCCTTTGCAGCGGAGAATACGGAGAGCGTTTCTCAAAGGTTCCGTGCCCTTTGATGAGTGTCGAGTCTGCGAACTCTTTTCATGGAACGTCCCTTTGGATGCGTGGAGCGAGCTTTCCGATACGGATACGTGCCGGGTGCGCGGTCTGGGCATCCTTCAAGTGGAGCCGTCTTTTTTATGCACGCTGGACTGTCCCATGTGTGTCCGAAAAGGGGAGCGCCCCGCCGTTCAGAGGCCGCCCTACGTGCTTCCGGTGGAAGTGTTTCAACGCTTGGTGGCGGATTTGGCCGTACATACGATGCCGGTCCGCGAGTTCTCCTTTTGCGGAAGGGGAGAGCCTTTTCTGAATCCGCATCTGCTGGACCTGGTGCGGTGGATCAAAGACCGCCTGGACACCCGCGTGACCATTATCACCAATGGGAACTTCGACTTCGATTCCGGAATTGTGACATCGGGCCTGGACAGAATCGAGATATCCTGGGATGGGACCACGCCGGGGTCCTACAGAAAATACCGTATCAACGGCAACTTCGACCAGGTGGTTCGGCTCACGGCGGACATCTCCCGATACAAGCGTGCAAACGCCCTTTCCAGACCCTGGCTGGTCCTTAAATACATCTTGTTTTCCTGGAACGATTCTTTGGAGGAACTGCATGGCCTGGCAGAGATGGCGGATGCGTTGGAAGTGGACGAGATCTTGTTCGTATGTACGGATACCCTGGGGCGCTCCCGTCGGTACTCGCCCGAGAGCATACGAAACCTGCTTTCGGGGGATCTTGTACGTGACCGGGTGCATTTCCCGAAGGTACGTACCTTGCAAGCCAAGAGCGCGCTGGGTCTGGGCCGATTTCTGTACGGGTGGCGCCTCATCCTGGATACCGCCCTCGATTCCTTGAAAATCGAGGGATGGTTCCTGGATTCTCAGGAAACGGAACGTATGAGGGCGGGAAGGATTTACCTGGACGGCGAGGCTTTGGGAGGACTCAGACCCAACTTGCCGAGTTGGGACTTGGTACGCAAGCATCATTGCGAAGCCGTATGGTCCGTTGATCCGTGCATTCGTTTTGAAGGTTTCCTCCCGCTGCAACTCCTGAAGGAAGATTCCAAAGCGGTTTCCCTCCGAATACGGACCACGGAAAACAGGCTGCTGCATTTGGGGGAAAGAGACATCGCCGGGGGCGGGATTTCCTGATGGCCCGTCGGCGGGAGGTATCCAGGGATTTATGGAATTCACGAAGGCCATCCATCCCGACCGGGTCCGATTTCTGAATGATCGCCCGGTCCGGCGTGGACGATACGTATTGTATTGGATGCAGCAATCGCAGCGGGCCGAAATGAATCATGCGCTGGAATACGCTGTGCAGCGCGCCAATGAGATGAAACTCCCGCCCGTGGTGGTATTCTGTCTGATGGACGATTATCCGGAAGCGAACCTTCGCCATTACCGCTTCATGATCGAGGGCCTCGGGGAAACCCGTAGGTCGTTAAATGAACGGGGCATCCGATTCCTTATGCGACGGGGAAGTCCTCCCCAGCCCGTATTGGATATGAGCCGGGATGCGGCGCTTCTTGTTTGTGACCGGGGATATTTGCATCACCAGAGAGTCTGGAGGGACGTGGTGTCTCAGCGAGCCCCATGTCCTGTGTTCCAGGTGGAATCGGACGTGTTGGTTCCCGTGGAGGTGGTTTCGCAGAAGGCCGAATACGCGGCTCGGACATTCCGGCCCAAGTTTTACGCCCACGTGGAGGAGTTTGGGTATGGGCTCGACCCAACGACGGTTGAACGGGATTCCTTGACATGGAATAGGGAAGATCCCTCTTTGGACAACTTGGATGCGGTGATTGCTCAACTGCATGCGGATTCGAATGTGGCTCCCGTGCCGCGCTTTTTTCAGGGGGGAACTCTAGAGGCGAAAAGACGCCTGGATGCCTTTATCAAGACCGGGTTGTCTCCCGGTACCACGCCAACCGAAACCAGCCGCAGACGAACGATGTGTCCGCTATGAGCCCATATCTGCACTTCGGACAGATCTCTCCCGTCTACATTGCACTTGCCGTTCGGGGACACGGAGTCCCTCAGGACGAAAACCGGCGGAGCTTTTTGGAGGAATTGTTGGTGCGGCGTGAACTCGCACACAATTTCGTGTACTTCAATCCAAATTACGCCTCCTACGACGGGCTACCGGAATGGGTTCGAAAAACTTTGGAAGAACATGCTGCGGACAGCAGGCCGTACCGGTATTCAAAGGAGGATCTGGAGACGGCCCGCACACACGATTTCTACTGGAATGCCGCCATGACCGAGATGCGGGAAACGGGCTACCTGCACAACAGCATGCGAATGTACTGGGGTAAGAAGATCCTGGAGTGGGTCGGTAACCCGCGAGAGGCCTTCCGAACCGCCTTGGAGTTGAATAATCGGTATTTTCTGGATGGCCGGGACCCCAACTCATACGCCAATATCGGGTGGATCTTCGGCCTGCATGACCGGCCCTGGAAGGAACGGCGCGTCTTCGGTAAGGTGCGGACCATGACGGCGAAAGGGTTGGAGCGGAAATGCGATATCCGGGCCTATGTGCGTAAGGTTGCGCAGATAACGCGGAAGTCCGGGGCGGTGTAACAGTGAAAAACGCGATCTGCTTCGTTGCGCTTTATCCTTCGTCATTGCGGTGTACTGGTTGTACGCCTCATTACTCAGGATTCGCGCGCCTTGTATCTCATCGTTTTTGAACAGCCTGCCCGAAATGCTGTTTTTCGGTGGGCTGGTAAGAGAATGCTCGGCGTTTCGAACGACTGACGAAACGCTTTTCTGTATCCATCAACAGGTTCAGCGAATTGTGTCCATGAATGTCCGAACTCTCTTCCGAGATCAACCGGGCGCCTCGGCGGACTCTCGGCGCGGGGGCCGTCGAGGCGCCCGTGCTCTCCGGATCGTACCGGCGGTCGGCGGCGTGCTCCTGTGCGTTGCCGTTCTTGCTTCTTTAGCGATCTACCGGCCTCGGATCTTCCTTCCAGTCCTGCAGGACATCGCCCGCCGTCAAGGATATCAACTGGAAATCGAAGACGTGCATGTTTCTATGCGGCCGTTTCAGGTGAAGCTGGGTCCGTGGAGTCTGGAGCCGCTTGGGGGGACGGCGCGTGCGAATTTGTCGAAGGTTCCGGAGGGTAAGGTTTCTTTTCGTTCGGAGGGAGTCGTCTGCGTCCTGGATGTGCGCGCCGTATTTTCCGGTAAGCCTTGGATCCGGCTCCTGGAAGTGGAGAATCCACAGCTTGAAGTGCGGTCTTCGGGGCACAGGAATGAAGCCCCTGGATTCGAACGTCTCAAGGAATGGGAGGAATTCCTTTCCCGCGTGGGGCAATTGGGAGTGCGTGGCGGATTCGCGCGCGTGGCGACTCCTGAATGGGCGGTGACGGCCTCGAGCCTGGAAGCGGTTATGGTCCCCGGAGGAGCGGAGGACGCCAGGGTATTGGACTTCAATGTCGGTCTTTACGCGAGACGTCACCCGGAAAGAGCCGTCGGCTCCATGGGTTCCGAGACGATGGAGTTCGAAGCCCGAATCTTCGGCCGCGCCGAACGGCTGCCGGCGGGTGCGGTGACCGCATCCGTGGAGATCGCCTCCGGGCGCTTGGAAGCTTCCAATGCCGGCGCTGATCTTAAGGCCTCCGTCCGGATGAAGATCGAGAATCAGGTATTGGTGGTGGAAGATCTCTCCGTTGCGGCTTCTCGGGTTTGGTTTTTTTCGCCGGATGAGGCCATGGAGCCACTGGAGGAATTGGTATTGCAGGGAGAAGGGGTTTTATCGCTCTCCGGGATGACCTTCGAGGTCCCGCGCTTGCGCGTTTTTGTGCCGGGACTCCTGGAACTGGCGGCAGGCTTTCGGGGGACCTTGCCCGCTCTTGACTATCCGGAATTCCACGCGGATGTAGAGGGGCGGATTCTTCAGACGAAGGATTTGATGGGAAGGATGAGACACCTGCTACCCCCCTTCCTGCAGACCGTCTCCCTGACCGGGGAGATCCCCTTTTCCGGTTCTGTGGAACGTACGGAGGGAAGGACGGCCGTTTATGGACGCGGCGCCGCTCGGGAAGTATCTCTTGAGGAGCGGGAACTGGGCCTGGATTGCGTGGTTGCCGGAGGTTGGAGCTTAAAGGGGGAGGCGCCCGGATCCTTTGAGGTATTCGGGGACGTATCCGCGGAGGGAACTTTAAGGACGGAATGGGTCCAGGTTGAAGCAGGGCGCGTTGCCGCGCGATTTGCCGGACCATGGAATCGGCCCGTGTTCGAACGAGTGCGTGCGGAAATCAGCCGAGGCGGACTGCTGGTCGATGAAAAGGTGATTCCTCTGGATGGTCTGGTCGGCGAAGCGTCTTTGGAAATGGACGAGAAGGACAGGGTTCGCTTGGAGGGCCTGGTCATACAAGTGGCGGAGGTCGGGAGCATTCGGGGAACGGTTTCTTTCCGGCCGTCGAATCCCGTTCGGGGCATCGCCCTTCTCGATACGGATCCCATCCATGTGGATTCCGTCCTCCGACTCCTGACGGAGATCGGTGTGATCCAGGAAGCGCCGCAAGGCCTGTCGGGCAAGACATCCCTTCATCTTCACCTGGAGAATGAGAAGGGGCGGCCGGAACTGGATTTTCGGGCAACGTTTTCCGAATTCGGATTTGTTTTCTCCGGCGGCGAGTGGATAGGCTCGGATGGCGGCGGCGCATTGGGCATTCACCTCGTACTGGAGGAAGGCGGTCCCTTCGACATGGATTTCTCTCTCGATAGGGGAGAAATGCTGGCGGGGACGCAGTACTGGGCTTTCAAAGAAAGGCCGTTGTCGCTGAGGGTCCGTGGAAAACTCGGCGTTCAGGGAACACTCCGGGAACTATGCTCGGAACTGGAGTTGGCCGGTTTGGGTCGTCTGAAGACGGTCGGCGGCTGGGTTGGAAGAGAACATGGAACGTGGAACTATGGGGGCCGCGTCAGTCTGGAGGAAGCGCATCCGGCTGCCTGGGCGGATATTCTATTGGTACAGCCCTTTTTGATTTCGCACCCGGATCTCGAAGATCTCCGTGCCGACGGGCGTGTTGCTATGGACCTGCTCTTCTCAGGAAAAGACGGGCAGGTGGAGATCCTGGGGACGTTGGGTCTCGAGGAGGTCCATGTATCGTATCCTGCCATGGGAATTCATGTGGAGGGTTTGGAACTGGATTTGCCGGTTCGTTACCGATGGGGATCAAACCTCGTGAATTCCGGAGGGAACACGTTCGACGGCTGGGGTCGTCTCACCTGCCGGACCTGCTTGTACCGTTCCAATCAACTTGCGGTGGATCTGGCCGTTTCCATGAAGTCGAACACGCTGTATAGTCGCGGCCATCTATCGTTTCCCGTATTGGGGGGGCGGTTGGTTCTATCGGATGCGGAGGTGTACGAACCGTTCTCCCGAGATGTTCGGACGGAGCTTCGGGTAGTGTTGAGGGATCTGGATCTGGGAGAGATTCGGACGGAAGGAGCCGGGATGCAAGGAACGTTGCAGGGTGATTTCGACTCGGTACGGATCACGACCCAGAGATTGGATGTCGAAGGGATCCTGCACGGCTCCTTTTTCGGCGGTCGACTTTCGGGGGAAGGGTTCTTTGTGGACAGGCCCTTTTCCTCCGCGCGTGTCTTTGGTCTGGAAACGCTCCGGGTCCATCTTCTGGACTTGGAGCCGTTGAGTGCTTCGCTGGGTGCGGGACGTATTACCGGACGGCTGAATTTGGAGGTGGACGGAGTTCAGGTTGCCTACGGGGAGCCGCAATCCTTCGTCCTTACAGCCGAGTCCGTTCCGGTACGGGGAGTTTCCCAAGTCATGAGCATGGAAGCGGTGGATTCCTTGTCCGTATTAGGAACCGGGGAGGGGACCTCGGGACTGGGAACGGCTCTGTTTGCTTCCTTCTTCAACGAATTCCGCTATGGTAAGCTAGGCATACAATGCAGTCTGAACAACGACGTATTCCGATTGAGGGGTTTGATCCGGGATAACGGCGTGGAATACTTGGTCAGGAAACCCCCTCTTTTCGGCATCAATGTAATCAACGGAAATCCCGACAACCGGATTTCGTTCCGAGATATGATGCAGCGCCTCCGGAGAATCTCGGGGCCCGGCGCCGGATGATCAGGATTTCCAAAACGATGGGGAGAATGTCCATGATTCGGGTATTGGGAGTGCTTTGGTCGATCGCTTTGGTTTTCGTGACTTCATGCGTCACGGTGAACATCTATTTCCCGGCCGCCGAAGTAAATCGAGCGGCGGAGCAGATTGTGGATGACGTTTACGGGAAACCCGGAAACCCAGCCGGTTCTTCCGGAGAAGAACAAGGGCAAAGGTGGGTTGGGCGGGCGTTGGCCGCCGCTCTGGAACCGTCCAACGCATATGCTCAGGAAGACATTACGGTGACCAATGCCGTGATCCGTGGCTTGCAGGAGCAACTGGCGGCAAACCATCAGAACCTCATACCTTTCTATGAGCAAGGAAACGTGGGTATAGACAAGAACGGATACCTGACCCTGCGGGATACAGGCGCTCTGCCCATGGCTCAGCTGGCCGCGCTCAGGAGGCTGACCGGCACGGACAACTCCCTGAGAAGGCAGCTTTATCTCGAGGTGGCCAAAGCATTGAACCTGCAGATGGACCAAGTGGACCGGGTGGAAAGAGTTTTTGCGGCCAAGTGGAAAGAGAAAGCCGCATCCGGTTGGTGGATCCAGGAGGATGACGGCAATTGGCGCAGTAAGTGATCCCGATGCCGTCCGCTTCTAATCGTCTGAGTGGGATGCATTGCAAAAGCGAGGGGAACCGTCTTCAAAAGGTTTCCCCTCGCGTAAGGCTCCTATGATCAGATTACCGGACTACGGCCGGAGGTCATGGATTGCGAAGGCAATTCAGTCCTGACATCATGTGAATGCTATCACCGGTTTGATTATACCGTCTTCCTTAGTGTCCATCATCCAGAACGCTTTTTCGATCTCATCGAACGTGAAGCGGTGCGTGGTCAGCTTGGTGGGATCCACCCGGCCGGTTTGAATGAGTCTCAAGAGCCGAGTCATTCGTTCATTCCCTCCGGGACACAGCAGGGTTTTGATGGTTTTCTCGGCCATGCCGACACCCCATTCCATTCGGGGAATGTTCAGATATTCCCCTTCGCCGTGATACCCGATGTTCGAGATGGTGCCCCCGGGGCGCGTTACCTTGATACAATTCTCAAATGTGATCTGTGCGCCGAGGGCTTCCATGGCGGAGTCCACTCCCTCGCCGTCCGTGAGATTTATGATTTCTTGCACCACGTCCACTTCTTTGTAATTCAGGACTACATCGGCGCCGTATTCCCGCGCCAGCTCCATTCGCATGGGCACGCAGTCCACGGCGATGACGAGTCCCGCTCCCAACAGGCGCGATCCCACGGTAACCATCAACCCCACTGGGCCTTGGCCGAACACCGCTGCGGAGCCGCCCAAAACGATATCCGCGTTTTCAGCGCCCTTGAATCCCGTTGACATCATGTCCGTCGTGTAGCAAGCCGCTTCGTCCGAAACGCCTTCGGGGATCAATGTGAGGTTGGCGTCTGCATCGTTCACGTGGAAATATTCCGCCATATTTCCATCCTTGACGTTGGCGAACTTCCATCCGCCGAGGGGTTGGCTGCATTGGGAGGTGAACCCGCGCTGACAATTGTGGCAGGTGTAACAGGGGGTGATGGCGTTGACCACGATGCGGTCACCCGGTTTGAAATTCTTGACCTCACTGCCCACTGTCTGAACGATGCCGCATGCTTCGTGCCCTAATGTGATGTTTTCGCGTTCCCCGATAGCCCCTTTGACCGTATGGACGTCCGATGTGCATACCAGCGCCGTGGTGGTCTTGATTACCGCATCGTTGACGCCGGGTTCCGGGATCGGTTTCTCCATGAATCCCACCTCGCCGATACGCTTCATCACAAACGCCCTCATCGTTCCCGCCATGGATTTCCTCCTGCTTCTTTTAAAAAGGATGATATCCAAGAGAACTCGGATTCGTCCATGTTCTTCAGCACTCCATTAGCTGATCGGGTCGCGAGCCTTATAGGCTGATTAAAAACATACTAACCGAATGAAGATCTATCGTATATCCGTGTGAACCCTCATTTAAGCCTCCTGTCCTGGGTGGGTCGCGGGAGAATCCCACAGGGAATCCCACAGAGAATCCTGGGGGATTGTCCCGTTGGTGAAACGGACATAACCGGGGGCCGTATGGGCGGCTGGAAAACGGATGAGGCGGGTCACCTCGACGATTCGAAGAGAATGAGGGGCTTGATGATGTTGTCTCGTTTCGTGGCCATCATTTCGAACGCGGTGTCGATTTCGTCGAAGAAGAAGGTATGGGTGGTCAGTCGGGTAGGATCCACTCGTCCGGTTTCGATCAGTTTCAGCAGTCGTTTCATGCGTTCATTGCCACCGGGACAGAGCACGGTTCGAATGGTCTGTTCTTTCATACCCATGCCCCAGGCCGCCCTTGGAATATCCACCGTGCCGCCGTCGCTGTGGATTCCCAGGTTCACGATGGTACCTCCCGGACGGGTAAGTCGAATACAGGAATCGAAGGCCATTTGGGAACCTATGGCTTCGATGGAGGAATCGACTCCGATTCCTCTCGTGATTTCCATGAGTTCGTCCTCGGGATCCACTTCCGTGAAATTGACGGCGAAATCCGCGCCGTAATACCGCGAAAGGGCCAGACGGTTGGGCCGTTTATCCACGGCGACGATCAATCCGGCCCCGAGGAGACGGGCGCCGGCCGTGGCCATGAGCCCCACAGGTCCTTGAGCGAAAACGACCACCGTTCCCCCCAGGGGGATGCGCGCCATTTCCGCGCCCATGAATCCCGTGGACATCATGTCCGTCGTATAACAGGCCGCTTCGTCGGAAATGGTCGGCGGTATGAGCGCCAAGTTGGCGTCGGCATCGTTTACGTGAAAATATTCGGCGAAGGTGCCATCCTTGATGTTCGAGAATTTCCACCCCCCCAAGGCCTCATGGCACTGTGAGGGAAACCCTCTCTGACAATTGACGCACCGAAAGCAGGGGGTGATGGCATTGACGGCCACACGATCGCCCTCCTTGAACGAGTGAACTTCTCGTCCCACTTGATACACCACGCCGACGGCCTCGTGTCCGATGGTCAGGTCCCTGCGCATTCCCAAGGAGCCGTTGACGGTATGGCAATCCGTGGTGCATACCAGGGCGGCGGTCGTTCGGACCACGGCATCCCTGGGTCCGGGCATGGGGATCGGTTTTTCCATGAAGTCGACCTCGCCGATGCCTTTCATCACAAAGGCTTTCATGGTCGTCATGCCGGAGTTCATATCGATCTCTTATTCCCCCCAAGATCGGATATCGATGATTCCGAGTCTCGCGGCGTACTTGACCAGATCCACTACGTTGTCCAGCCCCAACTTCTCCATGATTCGAGTTCTGTGGTTTTCCACGGTCTTCGGACTGATGAACAACTCGGAAGCGATTTGCTTCGTGGATAGTCCCCTGGCCACCAAGCGCATGACCTCCTGCTCTCTGGGAGTAAGGCGCTCGTAGTTCTCGTCTGAAGCAGTCACCCGGCCGTCCTCCTGTTCCAGGAGAAACTGTACGATTTCTTCCAGTACCGTGTGGTCGAAATAGTAGTGACCCTCTAGAACCGTTCCTAATGCTTTCAGGAGAATGCCCGGAGTCGAGTCCTTGATGATGTAGCCCACCGCTCCCGCGCGGATGGCTTTTACCACGAAATCCATCTTGGAGTACATACTTATGATCACCACTTTGGCCGAAGGCACAATGTCAAGGATCAATCGGGTGCCTTCGATGCCGTTGTCGTCCGGCAGGGCTATGTCCATGAGGACGAGTTCGGGGCGGAGTTTCTCGGCCTGTTCACAAGCCTCCTGAACGGATCCCGCCTCTCCGGCTACCACAAATGAGGGATTCTGCCTCAGGAGGACTTTGAGTCCTTCCCGGAACAGGGTGTGATCATCGACCAGAAGAATGGTTCTCGTGTCGACCGGATGTCCATCCCTGGGATTCATTGTGCCGCCGAGACGCCCGAGAACGCGATCTCCGGCGTTGTGTTCGTCCTTGATTGCATGTGGGTTGCACCTTTCCGCGTACCCGGATTCACGCTGCGGGCTCGTGCGGGGGAAAAATCACATGTCCCGGCCTGCCAAGTGACCTCACCGCGCCTTACTCTTCGATGTCGGCAATTTCGACATCTCATCGCTTCTCACCAACCTGCCGAAACCCCGCTTTTTCAACAGGCGGATAGTGGGGAACCTCAATGTGGATCTGGGTGCCCTGTGCCCGGTTGGAGCGTATATTCATGGTTCCGTTCAGGAGAGCCACCCGCTCTTTCATACTCCAGATTCCCATGCAGCTTCCCATAGATGTGCCGCAGGTTAGGCTCTCCGGATCGAATCCCTTGCCATTGTCTTCGATTCTGAGGATGAGATGGGGATAGGAGTATACCAATCGAATCAAAGCGTATGTGGCCTCGGAATGTTTGACGATATTATTCAGTCCTTCCTGGATCAACCGATAAAGGGCGATCTTGGCGTCAAAATCCAATTTGAGCGGCTCGATGCCCGCGGCTTTAAAGTCAATTTCGACGCCGCATATTTGGGCTACGTTTTTACACAAATTATGAATGGTTCTCGTAAGTCCTAAAGTATCCATGGATGTTGGGTGAATGTTCAGTACCATCTTTCGTACATCATCCATAATAGTATGCAAGGAATCCGATAGCACTTTAACCTGGGGTTCCAATTCTCTTCTGGGGATCGGGAGATCGCGGCAAAATGTTGAAAGCTGGATATTTAAGGAATAGAGTTTTTGCGCCAGATGGTCGTGGAGGTCGCGTGCGATACTGTTCCGTTCCAACTCCTGGGCTCGAAGCAATTGTTGGGACAACATTCGGATTTGTTCCTCTGCCTGTTTGCGCACCGAGATGTCCCGCATGTAGCTGATGGTTCCCGTGGTTCGACCCTCTTGATCCTTCAGGAAGGCGCTGGAAATCAACAAGGGAACTGTGCTGCCGTCCGGGCGTTGGGCCTCGAATTCGTAGTTCGAAGTGGGCGTGTGATCCAACGTAAACTGAAATATATCGGTATCTCCGCTTGATCCGTGCTTCATGACATCGCTGATGAGCATTCCGACGAGCGCGTCGTGGCGTGTTTGAAGCAGTTCTTCAGCACCCGCATTTATGTAGGTTATGACTCCAGCCTCGTTGGTCACCACAATAGCGTCCATACAGCTCTCGAGAAGGCTCTCCAAATAATTCTTGATACTTATGATGTCTTTCATCTCGGTTATGTCCCGAACGATTCCCTCTATGGCTGTGGGAACATCCTTATCGTTCCTGAGAACAATCCATCGATCATGCATCCAGCGGAGAACACCATCACTGGTAACGCACCTGTATTCGGACTCGTCTCCGTCCCTATTGTCCGATAAGCTGGACTCTATCCTGCGTTTCAACTTCTGCCGATCTTCTGGATGAATACGTTCCATTACAGAATCCGTCGTAACGATGTCCTTGCATGGATGGCCGAACATCTTTATGAAGGAAGGATTGGTATAGACGTACTTATTGATGGAAAGATTGAAATTGTAAATACCGTCCTGGGTCCGATTGGACAAGCTGTAGAACCGTTTCTTGGATTCATGCCAGGCCTCGATCATTTCCCGGTATTCCCGAAATTCCTTTTTGAGTGCGATATATCGGTTCTGCAGTTCCTGGTAAGACAGGGATTCATCCATGGCGGTACCTCCGCACCGGAATGGCGCCCGAGGGGCGCTGGTGTTCGATGAAAGACCCGAATCACGGGTAGTGAGGAACACCTGCACTTCAAGGGAAAATGCCGTCTCAACAGGCTGTTGAAAAACGCGATCTGCTTTCACGCCTTTGGCGTGACGCTTCCTCCTTCGTTATTGCGGCGCACATTATGTACGCCTCATTTCTCAGGATTCGCGCGTCTTGCATTTCATCGTTTTTGACCAGCCTGCTCGAAATGCGATTTTTCAACGGGCTATTAAACAGTAGCACCCGCCACGCTTTAATTTCAACACACAGCTGTGCTGAAATCCGGATCCGGCGGAGGTCGTGAACACGGCGGAGAAAGGCCCGTGGCTTCCGGTATCCGATAATTTACTTATGCAAGATCAATAAGTTATCCGTGATCCAACGCGCCGGATCTCTCCCCTTGGTTCCTCTCGCATTGACCTCGTATAATGTATACGATAGACTAAATCCAATCGATGCCGATGCAGACGGGACTCCACCCGGAAGGGGAAACCGAACGGGGGCGGGTCTTCAGAGGACCCGTCGGGATTACCCATGGGTGGCCGGATTTCGGAATCCTGATTTGCCGCGGCAGCGCCCTTCCTTCATTTTGTTGCTCATGAATGGGACGGCGGGAACACCGCCGGTTTCTGAAATCCAAGCGGAAACACGTTTATGGGCGGTGTTTCCGCGGGAGGACGGACATGCATCTTGCCGAAGGCATTATCACCGGGGTTCCCGCGGCGGTTTATACCGGAGCGGGTGTGGGGCTCGTGGCGTGGGGGGTTCGGAGGATGCAGCGGCTCATCCGTGAGTACCCGGAAAAAAAGGCCTTGTTCGGGATGGGGTGCGCCATAGTCTTCTTTATGTCCCTGGTGCCCATACCGGCCTTCACGGGCACATGCACTCATCCTTGCGGTACTCCGCTGGTGGCCATCTTGTTCGGCCCGGCCGTGGGCACGGCGTTGGCAGGGATGAGTCTGCTGCTGCAAGCGGCGTTTTTCGCTCACGGCGGGTTTTCCACGTGGGGCGCCAATGTGGTGGCTCTGGGGTTCTTCGGAAGCGTGTTCGGCTGGGGGACCTTCCGGCTGGCCCGAAGGGCGGGCTTGCCGTTGTGGGCCGCGGGAGGACTGGGGGGACTGGTGGGGGATGGTATGGTATACGCGTCATCGGGTTTCATCCTGGGCGCCGCCCTTTCCATGGCGCCTTCTCCCCAATACGGCCTTACCGGATATCTGATCGCCATTTACTCCGCTTATCTCCCGACTCAAATTCCCATCGGCGTTGCCGAGATGGTGGTTACGGGACTCGCGCTCCATTATGCCTATAAGCAACGGCCCGAAGTATTGGAGGATTTAGGCGTAGTATCTCCCGCGCTTCGGCGGACCGCGGCCGGAGGTTCATCGACGCTGGGACTGTTTTTTCTTGCGGTATGCATCGCCACGGGATGGTCTCTCCAGCCCCGAGAGGCGTCCGCCGCCGGTCTGATTCCGCAGGAAGGTCCAAAAAGCGTTTTCACGGTGGAAAGCAATGCCCTGCCGGCGCCCGGGGTCTTCAGCGGAATGGATGAGGCGGTCAACGAGCACCTGGCTGAGGAGGCCGGCATTACCGTCAGGGAGCCTTACCTGAATTTTGAAGAACTGGGAGACCTGTGGAACGCCTTGCTTTTATTGGCCGGTGGTGTCTGCGGCTTCATTTTGGGCCGGTTTGGATATCTGCTCTGGGGTCGACCTCGGGGATCCATTACTGATGAATCGACCAGACGTGCGGAAATACGCACGATGAGCGTACCTCGATGAGACAGGAGGGCTTCTCCACACGCGCCTGGGATGCCTTTCGCGCGTCCGCAATTCCGGATGAGGGACCTGACGGGTCCTCACACAGAGGTGTGTATCGCTGGGACCCTCGCCTGAAGCTGTTTCTGCTGGTTTTTGCCGTAGCACTGAACGTGGGTCTGGCCCGGATAGAATTGTCCATCTTTTTGTTTTTCCTGGCTGTCACCATGGCCGTGTGGTCCCGGATTCCCCCCCGTCACTTCTTGTTCTTCCTGATTGCTCCCGCTTGGGCGACCCTCGTGGTATTCCTGGGATTTTCGGTTGGGTTCGGCGTGACGCCGGTCCTATCCCTCGGGCCGTTCACTCTCTATGAGGAAGGCTTGCTTCAGGGAGCCTCCGCAGCGGCCCGGGTGGCGTGCGATATGGCGTGGATGGCGCTGGTGTTTCTTACCACGCCGTTCATGCGGGTTCTGGAGGCCCTTCGGTGGTTCCGAATTCCGGCGGCCGTTACCGAAACACTGGCCACAGCATACCGCTACGCATTCCTGCTCGCGGATGAATTCCGCAGAATGCGGATGAACGCTGGATCACGGGGCGGCCTGCAGGGCTTTCCAATGAAAGCCAAGACTTCTGGGATGATCGTCGCCCAGATTGTGATGAGAGCCTATGACCGTGCGCACCGGATTCATTCAGCCATGGTTTCAAGGGGGGCCCAGGCGGTCCCCGTTCCCGGAAGCCGGTCGGCTCATCCCGAGATCGGCGAATGTCCCAACGCGTGTGATGTGTCTCCCATGCTTCGGGAAGAATGCGACCGGGTGATCCGATGCGAGCACCTTACGTATGCCTATCCCGGTAAAGGACCCATGGCCATCCAGGATGTGAGCTTTGAAGTCCGTCGTGGCGAAGTGGTTGCTGTCTGCGGGCACAACGGGTCAGGCAAGACCTCGCTGCTGAAACTCCTTGCGGGTATTCTGGCGCCCGTTGCGGGGGATGTGTATCTGTCCGGAAAGCGGGTGGATCGGAAGTGGCGAAACGAAGCGTTTCGGCACGTTGGAATCCTTTTCGAGGATCCCAACGACCAGTTGTTCTGTACCCATGTGCGGGAGGATGTGGCTTATGGACCCCGGAACCTGGGTCTCGATTCCGCGGAGGTGGACCGGTTGGTCCACACCTCCATGGAATTGATGCAGATTTCCCATTTGGCGGACCGGCCGATTCACAGGCTCAGCCACGGAGAAATGAAACGGGTGGGCCTGGCCGGCCTCATTGCCATGCGGCCCCCCGTGGTGCTTCTCGATGAGCCCACCGCAGGTCTGGATCCGGCTTCTTCCCGAGAATTAACCGATCTTATCCGGCACCTGAACGAGCATCATGGATATACGTTCGTGATTGTTACTCATGCGGTGGACTTGGCGCCCATGATCGCTACCCGGGTGATTCTATTGAAAAACGGTCGGATTGCCGCGGACGGCCCTTTGAGAGCAGTGCTGACGGACGCCGCGTTGCTCGAAGAATCCGGGTTGGAACCTCCGTTACTGACCCGTCTTTTTGAACTTCTGGGCGGGCATGCCGCGGAGTTGAACGGAACTCCGCTCACGGTGTACGAGGCGGCGGCGGTTCTGAGTCGTCGTCTCCGTTTTGCGGAGCAAGGGTTTCATGAGCTGTGCGATGGGAAGGCCTCGCGGAGTCTCCAGGCAGGTCATAGGCGCACTATGGGGCGCTGAAGGTCTCATGCGGGGTGGGGACGAAGTGGATGGGTCGGGGTTCTTCTTGGATCCCACCCTGTGATCGGATTCAACGGAGCGCCCACCGACCGGCTTCCGGAAACGGAGGGTGGAAGACATGGAGCGGGCATGAAAATCACGCAAGTGGCCGGGTTTCTTGGATGTGGGAAAACCACTCTGCTGTTGAAGCTCTCCAAAGTGCTGGCGGGAGACGGTGTGTACAAGGTGGCGCTGGTGGTGAACGAGATCGGGGAAATCCCGGTGGACGGAAAGGTCATGGAAGAAAGCGGCATGCGCCTCAAGGACATCGGGGGGGGCTGTATATGTTGCGAGGTCGCGACTACGTTTGCCAAGACGGTGTATGCGCTCTACAAGGATTTCAAGCCGGACCATGTCCTCGTGGAACCTACGGGTGTGGCGATTCCCCACCAGGTGAAGGCGGCCGCCCGGATGAGCGGAAGAGATGCGCGGATTTCCATGGGGCCCGCCATTGTTCTCTTTGACGCCACCCGGCCCGCGGAACTCCTGGACATGGATATGCTGGGAAGACTGGTCACCAACCAGGTGACGGATGCCGATGTGATCGCTGTGAGCAAGATCGACGCCGTAGCCGAAGACGGATTGGAGGATACGGAAGCAAGGGTGCGGGAACTCAACCCCCATGCGGAACTCGTTCGTCTCTCCAGTTTCACCGGAGAAGGCATGGACCGGCTCAAAGACGTCATTCTTTCGTGGGAGGAGTGATTCCATGACAGACCCTATGAACACGGAGAAGGGGTGTTATACGGAACACGGCGTAAGCGGCTATGGTGTGGCGGTCAAGCTGACCCACGAACATCCCAAAGATGAAGGGTTTATTCGATCCATGGCCGAAGAGATGATGCATTCCATTGCGGAGAAATGCATGGAACGGGGCGCTCGATGCATCGGCCACATCAAGTCTCATGTGATGACGGAAGCCGGCGCGATCAAAGCGGATACCATAGGGGTCGAACAAGGGGCTTATTCATCGGGGAGTATCCGCCATCCGGTGAAAGACTTGTACATGGCCGTGAACAGCATCGTTCAGGGAATCCGTGAAGAAGTGGTGAAAACGGCCACCCTGGAAGGCGTTCACGAAGTGGCCGAGGGCAAGGGATACGTCGTGGCCAAAGAGAAGGAACACACCTATTTCGATGAGTTTGATTTTACTGTGTCCAAGCAGGAATACCTGAGGCAATTGGAAAAGCAGTTCAGAGAAGAAACCAACGGACCGGGGGAGTCCAAGGACTCATGAAAGTGATCACCGTCTCCGGGATTCAAGATGCCGGAAAAACCTCTCTCATTAAAGAATTGATCGGGCGGGTGCACGGACTGGGAAAACGTTCCGCGATCATCGTGAACGAAGAGGGACAGGAGTCGTATGGGGATCATTTCCTGGAGCGATACGACGTGACGGTACGGCATATCCACGGAGGCTGACTGGGATGTTCGCTGGCGTCCAGTTTTGCGGCTCGTCTGAAAGAAATTCGCAGGACCACGAATGCCGATTTGTTGATGGTGGAGCCTTCGAGCATGGTGGTGACGGATGAGCTTCGTCAGGTGGCGGCCATGGCGCGGAGGGATGTCTCTTACGAGATCGGCGCCTTTATCACCCTGGTGAACGGCCCGGACTTCGACCGCACCCTGTCGGAAAGGCGGGATTTGCTTTTGGGTCAGATCCAGGGCGCGGACCTGGTGGCGATCAGCCGGGCGGATGAGATTTCCCCCGAAATGCTCAAACGGGTGTTCTCCCTGCTGCGCAATCACTCGGACCGATTGCTGAAGTTGAGTGTGCGCATGGGCTGGGGAGTCGAAGAAATCATGAAACACATCGTATAGGTTGAGGGGTCCCGTCGGGAGGTTCAGGGGGACATGGCTCGCAGGTCCATTCCAGGGTTCCGGGTATCGCGTCACCGGCGTAAGAGATTTGGGAAAGCGCCGGTGTTTATTAAACGATAGGGAGGGGTGATCGTCAGCCGAAAGAAAAGCTTTCCTATTCAGGCGCCCTGATACGGCTTCGATTGCTTGGGCTTTTCGACGGAAACCAGCAGGCGAAGCCGGGGGCGAGGGGGTTTCGGGCGCAACGACAGGGGGATCCGCGTGCCGGCTTCCGGCCCGGGTCGGCGGGAGGTACGGGATGTGAGGATTCCCGGGAGGAGATCCGAAAGCACGGAAACGGCGGGGATGCTCTTGAGGCCCTGATGTGGGGTTTGGAGCCAGGGATTTCCCGGCCGCTTACCGGTGGTTTCACCCACTGAATCTTTTCTTGACAGGAGGACGATATGACGTCTTTAGAACGCGTAGCAACCGCATTACAGCATAAGGAAGCGGACCGAGTGCCTACTGCGCCCCTGGTTTGCGGGGCGGCCAGGCGTGTGTACGGGGTCACTTACGAAGAATGGGCCCAAGACGGGGAACTTCAGGCGAAATCCATGCTGCAGGCTCAGGAACTCATCGGCTTCGACGGAATACTCACCTTGGTGGATCTGTCCGTGGAAGCGGCGGACCTGGGACAGGAGATGGTGTTTCCGGTGGAGGATACGCCTCATCCCAACTACAACAATCCTTTCATCAAGACCCCGGATGATTATCTCAAGATCGAGCGTATCGACCCCACCAAGGGAAAGCGCATGAAAGAGATGATCACTTATTGCGATATCCTGATGAATGAGCGGGGAAGCACGGTGCCCATGATGGGTTTTGTGTACGGTCCCCTGGGTATCCTGAGCATGATGCGGGGAGCGGAAAAGCTCTTTGTGGACTGTATGAAACACAAAGAGATGGTGTTGAAGGCCGAGGAGACCATCACCGATGTTCTTGTGGATTACATCAAAGCCCTGTGCAAAACCGGGGTACACGCCATCGTATTGGACACCCTCTTTGCATCTCAGACCATCATGAGTAAGGAACTGTGGAAGGCGGTGGAAGGCCCCTTCACCACCCGTCTCGCGAACGCCGTCCGGGAAAGCGGCGCCATGGTCATCGTCCATAACTGCGGCAAGGGGATTTACTTTGATGTCCAGATAGAGGCCATGAATCCCGTGGCCATCTCGTGTGCGTATGTTCCGGACGACTGCAAGAGTTGGACCGAGGCCAAGGAAAAATGGGGGGACAAGGTGACCATTTGCGGCTACATTGAACCGGCCCGCTATTTGTTTCTTGGAACCCCTGAAGAAGTGAAACAGGAATGCAAAAAGGAAATCGGAGAACTGGCCAAGGGTGGTGGATTCATCTTGGCCACCGGGTGCGAATTTCCCCCTAACGGTTCCTTGATGAACGCCATCGCCATGATGGAAGCGGCGGAACTTTACGGGAGATACTAACCGGATGCAGGTGCTTGGGCCGGGGCATCCTGAGGAAACAGGGCGCCCGTTGACCACGACCATCTAGACGGAAGGGGCGGCGTCCGAGTATCGCCCGCCGCCCCTCCTTCCATGCAGAGGCAGGTGGAGGAAACAGAGTGCGGACTCAAGCGGTGCAGTCGTTATTGGGAGCCAAAGAACAGGCCATCGAGGACTTCCACGTCCTTCAAGAGCCGTTTTATCTTCCCGTGGGGAATGAGATCCGGATTTTTGAGACGGCTTATAGTTTGAAAATCCCTGTCATGTTGAAGGGGCCCACGGGTTGCGGGAAGACCCGTTTCCTGGAATACATGGCATGGAAGCTGTCGCGACCCCTCGTAACCATCGCGTGCCACGAGGACTTGACCGCCTCGGACCTGGTGGGGAGATTTCTTCTCAAAGGCCAGGAAACCTTGTGGACGGAAGGCCCTCTCAGTCTTGCGGTGAAACATGGGGCCATCTGTTATCTGGATGAGGTGGTGGAAGCCCGAAAAGACACTACCGTAGTCATTCATCCTCTCACGGACGACCGGCGGGTTTTGACCCAGGAGAAACGAGGGATACTGATCGAAGCGCATCCCGAATTCTTCCTGGTTATCTCCTACAACCCCGGTTACCAGAGCGTCATGAAGGATTTGAAGCATTCCACCCGGCAACGTTTTGTGGCTCTGGAGTTCACGTATCCGCCGGCCGACAAGGAGGCGGCCGTTATCATACGGGAAACGGGGCTTCCCGGAGAAACCGCGGAACTGCTGGTCCGTCTCGGAGAAATGGTTCGAAATCTGCGGCAGCACGGTTTGGAAGAAGGAGTCAGCACGCGCCTGCTGGTATACGCGGCGAAACTCATGGTTCAGGGGCTGGATCCCGTGGCGGCTTGTGAGAGCGCCATAATCCGACCCATGACGGACGATTCGGAGATGCAGCAGGCCATAGCCGAGATCGTCCACGGGATCTTCTGATTTCCATGGAAATCTATTTGCTTTGCAGGACGCTGTCCAGAGCGCGCCTGAAAACGGTGCACGATTTCATTCTCGATCACCCGGATCTTCTGAAGAGACTCCCGGCAGGTACCCAGGATGCCTTCCTCAAAATATGCGGGGCCATTTCTCATCTGCGTTCTCGGAAGGCCAAGGACTTCTTCATACGGACCCTGCAGAATCTGGAAACGCTTCGGGACAAGGAGTTCGCAGGATTGATTGCGGAGGGGGCCATTCGGCTCGGGGTTGAGAACTGGGCTATGGTTCAGCCCTATTTCGAAAGCGTCCGACACCTACCGCAGGACGAGGACTCCTTGCAACGATGGACCGTTTTCGCGCTGGGGCTTGCCGAGGCGGACATCGATACGGCGGTGACGTATGTTCGGGAAACGCCTCGCGCGCTGGAAACGTTCGGGCCGGAACGGTTTCTATCCTGGGGGGAACAAGCCCTCGATGTCGTGCAGGGAAATCCGGGGATGGGCAAGGCGGCCAGAGCCTACCTTGAGGAGGCCGTGACGAACCACTGCGCCATTGCACTGGGCCAGTGGGGCTTCCTGCTTCGGGAAGGGACGCGCATTGCGGCTCGTTCCGCCGCCGCCGCCGAGGCGTTTATTCGTCTGGGGTCTCGCCTGTGTCTGTTGTTGAACGATACCGAAACCGAACGATGGATCACCGAAGGCATCGAGTCCTGTGTTTCGGAAGACGATCTTATGGGCTATTTCAGTGGGACTCTTTCAGGTGCGCTGGAGAGACGAAACGGCCTGGCCTCGGGAATCCCTCTGGAGGAGCGAACGAATACGCTGTCCCTTATTTGCGAGGCCTACTTAGGCCGGTCCGTGAAGATCCGCCCCAATACCCCGTTGACCGGAGTAAAGGGATTCACGGGCGGTGCGGCCACGGATGGGCGCATCGTGTATCTTCCTATTGTGGCGGAGAGTTTCGGCCTTTTCAAGCTCATGGCGCTCCATCAATCCAGCCTCCTGGCGCTGGACGATTGGCGCGAAAGCGCCATGAGAGCCTTCTTTGATCCCGTGGGGATTCATTTGAAAGCGGACCGGATGGTCTTGGACACTATGCCGACGCTCCTTCGGGAAATGCGCCAGGCGGCCCAAGGCGAACTTCCCCCGTCGTACCCGGACAAGGTGCCCCGCGAATTCAAGAAACGACTTCCTTGGTGGGGGGATCTCCTGCCGGAGCTGGTGACGCAGACTCAGGAGACGATGCAGCGTTTGCTGCAGAAGGCGGAAGAGCAGACCGATCTGCCTCCCAAAGTGGTGGAGGCGCTTCTTTCCTACATGATGGCCGAGGGGCACCGGGAAGATCGTGGGCTTTGGGAAAAGCTCCAGGCGCTGTGCGACGACTTGGAGTTTGCTTCACCGGATCCCGAGGAATTGCAGGAGAGTTTCAAGACGTTCTTTTATAGGGAATGGGATGCGGACCTGTTGGATTATAAGTTGGATTGGTGTCTGGTGCGGCAACGTGTGGCCAAGAGCATGCCCAATCCCTTTGTGGAGAATGTGCGGACCAGGATGCACGGCCTCATCGCTTTGATCCGGCGGCAGTTTATGCGCCTCAAACCGGAGGGTTTTCGGAGGCTTCGCGCCCAGGAAACGGGAGATGATCTGGATCTGGAAGCACTGATTCCGGCGCTGGTCGAAATGCGGGCGGGCGCCTCGCCTTCGGACGGGATTTACATCCGAAGAGACAAGCGGACACGGGATGTGGCCGTATTGTTTCTGCTGGATATGAGTGCATCCACGGCGGAGCGGGTCCACGGACGCCGAGTGATCGATATTCAGAAGGAGGCCATGGTGCTTATGGCGGAAGCTCTGGATTCCCTGGGGGATCCCTTCGCCATCTACGGGTTTTCCTCCGAAGGTCGTTTTCGGGTGGATCTGTTTTCGGTCAAGGAATTCGGAGAGCCGTACTCGGATCGCGTGCAAACTCGTTTGGGCGGCCTTGAACCCAAGGAGCTTACCCGATTGGGTGCGGTGATTCGGCACGGGATCTACAAGCTGGAAGGAGTCCAGGCGCTGATAAAACTCATGGTGATCCTTACGGATGGCAGACCGTACGATCTGGAATACGGAGGGCTGAAATACGCCATCGAGGATACCAAACGCGCCGTCCAGGAAGCCCGCAGGCGGAAGATTCACCCGTTCATCATCACTTCGGATCAGAGAGGGTCCGATTACATGAAGCGTATCTGCCCGGAGACACGAAGCATGATCGTACCACGTGTGGAACGCCTGCCCATGGTGCTTCCGGCCATGTATAAGCGCCTGACTACCTGAGAAAGCCGGAGGTCCGTATCGTGTTTCGATGCCGCCGGCCTATTCGGACCGTCCCCCGGGGTGACGAGATGACGGGATCCCGTCCTTGGGGAGGTCCAAGATGGGATCACGGGCATGCTGTGAAGGGTTTCATATCCGATGTCCGCGTCCCCCGGAACTTATGGTTTTCTGATCCGCCTACCGCAGACCTGGGATGCGACGGAGCGACGAGGGAATTGAGGAATCCGCATGGGGAAAGACACGTATGGAGCGCTTATCGATAGAGCGTTGGAGTTGGGAGCCCGAGAAGCGAAGATCATTTCCACCGGAGATGTGGTATTTGATCCCCGTGGTTATCTGAAATGCCGATTCGGCTGCAACCGATGGGGACGATATTGGACCTGCCACCCGCACCTCGATATCTCTCCCGAGTTGTTTCGGGAGGCTCTCAGCTGCTACCGGCGGGTTCTCGTGATGAGGACCCCGAATCCGGAAACCGGGCAAGGAGTGGCCCTGGCCGTAGAAAAAGAAGCCATGCTCCAACACGGATGCGTTATGGCTTTTGCCATGGTCATGTGCGTGCAGTGCGACGACTGCGCCTACCCGGAGCCCTGCCGCTTCCCTCACAAGGCGCGCCCTTCGTTGGATTGCTACGGAGTGGACATGGCCAAGACATTGGAGCCTTACGGGTTTACCGTTGAGTTTGACCCGGAGGGTAAACTGCTGCCCGCGTGGTTCACAGTGGTTCTGCTGGATTGACCTGTCGGTGGCAGCCTCGAGAGTCCGGCTCGATGTACAGTGCCCGGTTCACGAAAAGCCTTGCGGGATGGGGGATGAGATTGAGGCCCGCTACGGGAACCATGGTGAGGGGGATCCGCGGGAGGCGAATTCGGCAGACCGTCGGAAAGGATGCTATGGGCGAGTTACCCTGACTATATTTTTCAGTTCTGGCGTGATCGCTGTTGATATCGTCCGCGCCGGCAGGTCAGGGGGACCGCCATCCTGTGGTCGGCGTACGGATAGGGAAATTGAGGAGGGCGTATGCAGAAGGACAAGTACGTTCAGTTGATCGACAGAGCATTGGAGTTGGGTGCACGGGAAGCCAAATCGATTTCCACCCATGATGTGGTTTTCGATCCGCGCAGTTATCTGAAATGTCGGTTCGGCTGCAACCGATGGGGACGATACTGGACCTGCCCGCCGCACCTGAATCTCTCGCCGGAGCTGTTTCTGGAGGCTTTCGGCCGGTATGTGCACGCCATCGTGATCAAGACTTCGGATCCGAATCAAGGACAGGAAGTGGCGTTGGCCATCGAAAAAGAAGCCATGATGAAGCATGGGTGTGTCATGGCTTTTGCACTGGCGCTGTGCGTTCAATGCGAACAATGTGCGTACCCGGAACCGTGCCGTTTTCCGCATCTGGCCCGCCCATCCATGGATGCCTATGGAGTCGATATCGGCAAGACCCTGGAGTCGTTGGGGTTCAAGTTGGAATTCGATCCGGAGGGTAGACTGCTGCCCGCGTGGTTCAGTATGATTCTCATCGATTGATGCATCCGTATCCGGTTCGATGGGAAAGAGACATCGATGTTGTGGTCATTGTGTTTTGAGAGCATGAGTGCTACTAGAGTTTCCTTGAGGTGAAGGACTGACTGGGGCAATCCGGGACGGCGGAATGAAATCTCTGGAGGAGACTTTTCATGCAGGAACAGGAACACCTGGTTTTGGAGGCAATGAAGGCGGCCGGTAAGCCGGTAAGACCTGGAGATGTGGCTGAGTCCACCGGACTTCCCAAAGAACTGGTCACAAAGTCGATCAATTCCTTGAAAAAGCAGGGCAAGGTAACCTCGCCCAAGAGGTGTTATTATCAACCTGCCTGATTGCGGGGTCGTGAGGGAGCTGAAGGTCTGTCCGCCGGGCCTCTCGAGACCCTGAACTTCCTTGCAGTTCAGCGAGGACGCGGTATCGAAAACCTGTTACCGGAAAGAACTTGCTGAGCCGTAGCCGTCCCTTGAAACCCCATTTCCCCCCAAGCCGGATGGACCCGGCGTAACCGCGCGCCTTCCGGACCCGTCCTGGAAATTCATGGAATCACGGTACCCGACTATAGTGCAATCATGGGTCGTTTGGGGATTGGGCGCCTGCCTGTACTTCAGCGGCTTTTACCAGCGTGTGGCTCCTGCGGTGATGACGGATGAACTTATGTCCGATTTCGGGATCGGGGCCGCAGCTCTGGGCAATCTCTCGGCATTCTACTACTACAGCTATGTGGCCATGCAGATCCCTACGGGGTTGCTGGCCGATTATTGGGGACCGCGGAAGTTGCTTTCCTATGGTTCCTTGATCGCGGCCGCAGGCACTTTTCTGTTTGCAGCAGCCCCGAATGCGCCGGCGGCCAACACGGGCCGTCTCCTCATCGGCGGTTCCGTGGCGGTTGCTTTTGTTGCGTTGCTTAAGATAGCGGCTCATTGGTTCCATCCCCGCTACTTTGCCATGCTCTCGGGAATCGCCCTTCTTGTGGGAGTGGCCGGGGCGGTGACGGCGGGAGTGCCTCTCCGGCTTATGGTGGATCGCTATGGGTGGCGCCCCGTGATGGGCGGCGCCGGGTTCGTTACCTTGATTGTGGCCGCGGCCGTGTGGTGGTTTGTTCGGGACGATCCCTCAGAGAAAGGGTACAAGAGTTTCAATCCTTCCTTTGTCCGAATCGGGGCAGGGTCGGGAAATTCGCTGATTCGCGGCCTCAGGCGGGTGCTGACCTACAGGAATACCTGGCTGCTGACGCTGGCCCCCAGTGGGTTGGTGGGGCCGGTGCTGGCATTCTCGGGCTTGTGGGGAGTACCGTTTCTGACCACTCATTACGGCCTGTCGCCGGCGCAAGCCGCCGGCATTACATCGGGGCTCATGGTGGCATGGGCCGTTGGAGGACCCGTATTGGGGGGCTTGTCGGATCGAATAGGCCGTAGAAAGCCTCTGTATTTAGGAGGATGCATCGTAGCGGCGACAGGCTGGACCGCCATGCTGTTTTCTCCGGGTCTTTCCATCGGTTGGCTGACGGCTCTGTCCCTACTGGTGGGGTTTGCTTCCGGGAGCATGATCATCGGATTCGCATTCGTAAAGGAATCGGTTCCCCCCTCCCTTGCAGGAACCGTTTCCGGCGTCTGCAACATGGGGGTGATGTTGGGACCCATGGTCCTGCAACCCGCCATAGGATGGATTCTGGATCGTAACTGGATGGGAAGGATGGCGGGGGGAGTCCGCATATACGATTTGGCTGCCTATCGTTGGGGCTTCATCCTCATGGTTGCGTGGGCGATATCGGCGGCGTTGCTCATCCTGTGCGCTAAGGAGACTCATTGCAGCCAACGGTTCAGTGAAGAATCCTGAATTCCCATGGAACCCTGAACAAGTATCCTCACGCACGTTGCCACCGGCATCGCGATCCCGCACGCATGTCAAAGATCGGCGGAAAGGGTTCGGCCATGACTTATCCGGAGTCGAAGAATCTCTTCGACCTTCCCGATCCCATGCCCGACGTGGAATTCGTCGAAGCATTGGTTCCCGGCCGTGAGGTTCGGATCGAGCGGATCGTGTCCATGGGGCACACCACTCCCGAAGGCGTATGGTACGATCAGGAGCAGGATGAGTGGGTTGCTCTTGTTCAAGGCGAGGCCCGGCTGGAGTTTGCCGAAGGCCCAATGCTGGGGTTGACGGCCGGAGAACACGTGTTGATTCCCGCCCATAAGAAACATCGAGTATCATGGACCAGTTCGGATCCGCCGTGCGTTTGGATTGCGGTCCATGGCCGTTTGAAATGATCTTGAAACGAGGCGTCTCCTGAACATACGAGCAAACAGGTCGGTCTTCTTCGCGTCCCCTGCCGACCCCCGGACGCCGGAGTGAGAGCTTGCGCCTTGAAAAGGGGGGGAGCTTCTGTTAAGTACATCTCAATGGAAAACCGGGCGGCCATCGACGCAGGAACCAACTCCATTCGCCTTCTTATCGCCCGGGATGGGGATGTTCTCAATCCCGTCTGGAAAGATCGGCGCACTGCCCGTCTAGGAGCCGATCTTGTCAACGAGGGGCTCATTGGCGCGTCTTCGTTCCATGCGGGGATACGCGTGTTTCGGGAGTACAAGGCGCGTGTGGATGCATTGGACGTATCGAAAACCCGAGCCGGCGGCACGGCGGTGTTCCGAAGGGCTCGAAATGCCCGGGTCTTTATAGACGAAGTGTTTCGGTGCACGGGGATCCGCATCGAGGTGCTCAGCGAGGAAGAGGAAGCACGGCTGAGTGTGTCGGGTGTGTTAAGTGTGATCCGGGTTTCGACGGATGCCGTCCTGGTCTTTGACGTGGGAGGGGGAAGCACCGAGTTCATCTTCTGTATCGGGAGGGAGCCTCGGGTCCTGACCAGTTTGGAGTTGGGGGCGGTGTCCCTGACGTCTCGTTTCATGGGAGGCTCCGATCCCCCGCATCCGAAACAGGTAGCCGCGTTGTATGATTGCATTCAAAGTGAATTGAAGCGAGGCACAGCCGCCTTGCGGGATAGCATTCGCAGGCATGATCCCCAAGGGATCACCTTGGTGGGGACGGCGGGAACGGTTGCGACCCTGGCATCCATGCTTCAGGAACTCCCTTCGTATGACCCCGAGCGGGTGAACAACTTCATAATGGATGTCGGTTCCCTGGAACAACTGTGCCGGAAACTGGCTTCCCTTCCAATTGGGGACCGGGCTCAACTGGCTGGTTTGGAGCCGGGCCGGGCGGATATAATCATGGCGGGTGCACTGATCGTGCTGGCCGTACTCCGCAGCTGGAAGCAAGAAACGCTGGTATGCGCGGATGCGGGACTTCTGGAAGGACTGCTCCTTAGTATGCCTTGATGTCCCCGAGTCCCCGGCGGACATAAACGGATCCCATCGACACGTCGGCGCCCCTTTCTTCCGTGGACCACTTGAACGTGAAAGAAGGATTTGGTGCTTCAGGATGCCGCTGCTTCGGGGCGCCTGGTGCGTGGAGATGTTTCCACAAAGTGTTCGGTGAAAGCCCACCGGATTGCGGGGAGGAGGCGTCGTTTCTAGATCCTTGATCATCCCGGCTTCGTTACGGACGCGTGTATGAGAACGACCGAGCGTCTTCTGAGTTCCGGGAAGATCCGCTGTGGAGGAAGGAACGGGGACCAGGAGAAACACTCCTTCTATTGATGGGTTGATTGTGTGCACACAGGTCCGATCCATGGGGATGAGGACCGTCCAATTATCATTAGGAATGCGGAGGTTTCATGAGTATCGATTCCATTCCGGAAGGTTTGACTTTTGATGATGTTTTACTCATACCCGCGCACTCAGGCATCCTGCCTAAAGACGTGGATGTGCGTTCCAGGTTGACGGACCGTATCCTGATAAACATACCTTTGGTTTCTGCGGCAATGGACACGGTGACGGAGTCGGAGACCGCCATTGCCCTGGCTCGGCAGGGAGGCGTGGGTTTTATTCACAAGAACATGTCCATCGAGCGTCAGGTCATGGAGGTGCAGAAGGTTAAGAAGTCGGAAAGCGGTATGATTGTGGATCCGGTGACCGCGAATCCACACCAGAAGCTTCATGAGATACTGGATATCATGTCGCGTTACCGGATTTCCGGAGTGCCCGTGGTGGAGGCCGACCGGAGAGTAGCTGGAATCGTGACCAACCGGGATTTGAGGTTCGAGACCAACCTGGACCAACCCGTCAGTGCGGTCATGACTCGGGAGAATTTGGTAACGGCCCGCCCCGGTATCACTCTGGAGGACTCCAAGCGGCTGTTGCACAAGAATCGAATCGAGAAGTTGCTTGTGGTGGATGAGGATGGGAAACTCCAGGGTTTGATCACCATCAAGGACATAGAAAAGATCCGTAAATACCCGAGCAGTTGTAAGGACCATATCGGGCGCCTCAGGGTCGGAGCGGCCGTGGGGATTTCCGCGGACCGTGAAGCTCGGGTGGATGCATTGATCAAGGCCGAAGTGGATGTCCTCCTGTTCGACGCCGCGCACGGACATTCCCGGGGGGTCTTGGACGCCGTGCGCGAGTTCAAGTTCAGATACCCTGAGAAAGACTGCATCGCCGGAAACGTGGCTACGGCCGAAGGATTCAAGGCCCTGATAGAAGCCGGAGCCGACGCGGTCAAGATCGGTGTGGGTCCGGGATCGATTTGTACGACCCGTGTGGTTGCCGGGGTGGGTGTGCCGCAGATCACGGCCATTATGAACTGCGCGAAGATTTCCAAGGACTCCGGAATACCTCTGATTGCCGACGGAGGTGTCAAGTATTCGGGGGATATCACCAAAGCACTGGCGGCCGGCGCGGATTCCGTAATGATCGGCAGTCTTTTCGCGGGGACGGAGGAGAGTCCCGGCGAGACATACTTGTATCAGGGGCGGAAGTACAAGGTGTACCGGGGAATGGGGTCCATCGAGGCCATGAGGGCGGGAAGCGGCGACCGATATCAACAGGACTTGTTCGAGGAATCGAAGCTGGTACCGGAAGGCATTGTGGGCGGAGTGCCCCACCGAGGCGAACTGGCGGCGAGCGTTTATCAGTTGGTGGGCGGGGTACGGTCGGGCATGGGGTACCTGGGTTGCGCCGATATCCGCGAATTGCAGACCCGCCCCAAGTTTATGAGAATTACGGCGGCGGGACTCAAGGAGAGTCATGTGCACGACGTGATGATTACCAAGGAAGCGCCCAACTATTGGCTGGAATCGTAAATGGCGAACATTCACGAACACAAGATACTCATTCTGGACTTCGGTTCCCAATACACCCAGCTTATCGCCCGTCGTATTCGAGAGCTGAAAGTGTATTCCGAAATTCATCCCTTCGCCATGACCATTGAAGAAATCCGCCGTTTTGCTCCTCGGGGCATCGTATTGTCCGGAGGTCCCGCTTCCGTGTATCAGCAGGGGGCTCCCAGCGTAGACCCGAAGCTGTTCGGACTGGGTGTTCCCGTCCTGGGTATATGTTACGGCATGCAGCTCATGGCGCATCTTTTGGGTGGACGGGTGGCCCATTCTTTGCGGCGGGAGTATGGATATGCGGAGTTGTTCGTGGACGATGTCTCCGACTTATTCCATGGTCAGAGTCCCGGAGAGCCCCACGCGGTATGGATGAGTCACGGGGATTATATCGAGGTCCTGCCGGATGGATTTCAGATGATCGCACACACGGGGAATTCCCCTTCAGCCGCCATGAAGAACGATGCGAGGAAGCTGTTCGGAGTTCAGTTTCACCCGGAAGTGGCGCATACTCCCTGCGGCGTCCAGATTCTTCAGAACTTTGTGTTTCGTGTCTGTTCTGCGGAACCTGCCTGGAATATGAGGTCCTTCATCGATGAATCCGTGGAGGGGATTCGCAAGCGCGTGGGTCGGGATCAGGTGATCTGCGCCCTGAGCGGAGGTGTGGACTCCTCCGTGGTGGCTGCGCTGCTTCATGAGGCCATAGGCGATCGGCTTACGTGTGTTTTCGTGGACAACGGATTGCTGCGGGCCGGTGAAGCGGAAGGGGTGGTGGAATTATTTCGGGATTATCTCAAGATGAATCTTCGCGTCGTCTCGGCGGCGGACCGCTTCCTGGCGTTGCTGAAAGGAGTGGAAGATCCGGAGACCAAACGCAAAATCATAGGTAGGGAGTTCATCCGTGTATTTGAGGAAGCGGCGCGGGGGGTAGGGAAAGTCGAATATCTGGCCCAAGGCACGCTGTATCCGGACGTCATCGAGTCCGTCTCTTTCAAAGGCCCCTCGGCCACGATCAAGACGCATCACAATGTGGGGGGGCTTCCGGAGAACATGCGGTTTCAACTGATCGAGCCCCTCCGGGAATTGTTCAAGGATGAAGTTCGGTTGGTGGGAGAGGAACTGGGGTTACCGCGGAGCATGGTGAGACGCCATCCGTTTCCGGGACCCGGTCTGGCTATACGAATTCTCGGCGAAGTGACCGCGGAGCGCCTGGATACGCTCCGTAAGGCGGACCGGATCGTGCATGAGGAAATGGTTCGTTCGGGATATTACGATAAGGTCTGGCAGGCATTTGCGGTCTTGTTGCCGGTACGGACGGTGGGGGTCATGGGCGATGAGCGCACCTACGAGCACGTAGCCGCCTTGCGGATTGTAGACAGCCTGGACGCCATGACGGCGGATTGGAGCAGGCTTCCCTACGAACTTCTGGGTACCGTTTCCAATCGCATCATCAATGAGGTGCGCGGCATCAACCGGGTGGTGTACGACATCTCGTCCAAACCTCCCAGCACCATAGAATGGGAATGACATGAGCCGGTCCGATTTCGTGCACTTACACGTCCATACTCAGTATAGCTTGCTGGATGGAGCCATTCGGCTGAATGATCTTTTTCACCGGGTCCGGGAACTGGGTATGCCCGCCGTGGCGATGACGGATCACGGCAACATGTTCGGGGCGGTGAATTTTTACAAAACGGCCCGCGCCCAAGGAGTGAAGCCGCTGCTGGGGTGCGAGGTATATGTGGCGCGGGGGGACCACCGGGACAAGGACGGCGATCATGCCAGGTCCGGCAACCATCACCTGGTGCTTCTGGCCCGGAACCTCACGGGTTACAAGAATCTATGCCGCTTGCTCACCGCAGCTCATTTCGAGGGCTTCTATTACAAGGCGAGGGTCGACAAAAACCTTCTGTCCCGTCATCGGGAAGGTTTGGTGGCTTTGAGTGGGTGTTTGCACGGAGAAGTAGCCGAGTGCATTCTCGAGGGCGATATGATCCGTGCTCGGCAGGCTGCGTCTGAATACGCGCGTCTTTTCGGGCGGGAGCGGTTTTACCTGGAACTCCAGTACAACGGTCTTCCGGAGCAGCAGACGGTAAACGACGGACTCATGGAGATCGCCCGGGATACGAAGATTCCCGTGGTGGCCAGCAATGATTGTCATTATCTCCGTCGTGAAGACGCCCGCGCCCATGACATTCTGCTGTGCATCCAGACGGGCAAAACGGTGGAAGACGGGAACCGTATGCGGTTCGCCACGGATGAGCTGTATTTCAAATCCCAGGAGGAGATGTGGGATCGGTTCGCTTCCGTTCCCGAAGCCCTGGAGAACTCCCTTCGAATCATGGAAGAGTGCGACCTGGAGCTGCCGTTGGGATCTCCTCACTTCCCTTTGTATAGGCCGTCTCCCGGCAGGACGGTGGAGCAGGTCTTTGAAGAAGAGTGTCGTGAAGGACTGGAAAGCCGCATCCGTGAAAAGAGCGCCAAGGGAACCCCTTTAAGCCCGGAGGATGGACAACGATACCGGGAGCGCCTCGAAACAGAAATCGATGTGATCCGGCGCATGGGATTTTCCGGTTACTTCCTGATCGTGGCCGATTTTGTTTCCCATGCAAGAACTCACGGTTGTCCGGTGGGCCCCGGGCGCGGTTCGGCGGCTGGAAGCCTTGCCGCCTACGCGCTGAGGATCACCAATATCGATCCTATTCCGTATAATCTTCTGTTCGAGCGGTTTCTGAATTTGGAGCGCCGCGCCTTGCCGGACATTGATGTGGACTTCTGCATGGAAAACCGGGACAAGGTCCTGGAGTATGTTGCCGAGAAGTATGGGGGAAAAGAGCATGTAGCCCAGATCATCACATTCGGTTCCATCAAGGCGCGAGCGGTTATCCGGGACGTGGGGCGCGCTTTGAACATGCCTTATGCGGATGTCGATCGCATCGCCAAACTCGTGCCCAACAAACTGAACATTACCCTGGAGAAGGCGTTGGAGGAGGAACCGCGCCTGAAAGAACTTGCGGAGAAAGATTCCAGGGTCCATGAACTGCTTACCGTGGCCAGGGCGCTGGAAGGTCTGCCCCGTCACGCCTCCACGCATGCCGCCGGCGTGGTTATTTCCGACCTGCCCTTGACGGAATACCTTCCCCTGTATCGAGGCTCCAAGAACGAAGTGGTCACTCAGTTCGACATGAAAGCCGTTGAGGAAGTGGGCCTCATCAAATTTGATTTCCTGGGACTCAAGACCATCACCGTCATCGATCTGGCCCTGCGTCTCATCCAAAAAACGAGGGGCGTTGAACTGGACCTCGACTCGTTACCGCTGGACGATCCTGAGACCTATCTGCTGCTGTGCTCGGGCAACACCACGGGAGTGTTCCAGCTTGAAAGTACGGGAATGAAGGAACTGCTGGTCAAGATGAAGCCGGCGGAGTTTGAGGACGTGATTGCGCTTGTCGCCCTGTACCGGCCCGGTCCTATGGAAAGCGGCATGATCGACGATTACATCCGTCGAAAGTCAGGCAAGACCCGGGTCGAATACCTGCTTCCCGAACTGGAGCCCATCCTCGATGACACCTACGGAGTGATCGTCTACCAGGAACAGGTGATGCAGATTGCGAGTGCGTTGGGAAATTACAGCCTGGGAGAAGCGGACATTCTTCGGAGGGCCATGGGGAAGAAGAAACCCGAGGTGATGGCTCGAGAGCGCGCCCGGTTCATGCAGGGCGCCGGTGAGAATCGAATCGACCCCCAAAAGGCGGGTGTGGTATTCGATCTCATGGAGAAGTTTGCCAATTACGGCTTCAATAAGTCCCACAGTGCGGCCTATGGGCTGATCGCCTATCAGACCGCTTATCTAAAGACTCATTTTCGCGTGGAGTTCATGACGGCCTTGTTGACGTGCGACATGAGCAACACGGATCAGGTCGTCAAGTTCATCGCAGAATGCAAAGAACAGGGGATTCCCATACTGCCCCCGGACGTGAACGAAAGTTTCAGGGAGTTCACCGTGGTTGGAGACGCCATTCGATTCGGGTTGGCCGCGGTTCGGAACGTGGGGTCCGGAGCCATCGATTCCGTTCTGGAATGCCGGAAGCAGCGAGGGGCGTTTGTCTCCATGCACGATTTTTGCGAACGGGTAGACCTCCGCCGAGTGCACAGGAGGGTCATCGAAAGCCTCATTAAGGCAGGGGCCTTCGATTCCCTGGGAGCTCGGAGGTCTCAACTCATGGCCGTGCTCGAAGAGGCCCTGGAAAGCGGCCAATCCCTTCAGAAAGACCGGGCGGAGGGCCAAATCAACCTGTTCGCCGTCCTTCATGACGGTCCCGGGGAACGACGCCCGGAGCCGGATTTGCCGGATATCGAGGAATGGAATGATCGCCGAAAGTTAACATTTGAAAAAGAAGCCCTGGGGTTCTATATTACCGGGCACCCTCTGGATCCCTATGCGGACGAAATCCGAACCTTCGCCACCATGGACACTCGGGGTGTGAAGGAGTGTGAAGACGACGCGGTGGTGCGTGTGGCGGGTATTCGCACAGCGCTTAAGGTCATCCACACCAAGAAAGGGGATCGGATGGGATTTATTTCCCTGGAAGATAGACACGGGACTACGGAAGTGTTGGTCTTCTCAGATATCTTCGAGAAATCGGTGGATCTGCTTGAAAAGGAGGAACCCTTGCTGGTCGTGGGAAAGGTGAGCAGGGACGACCGTGGGGAGAAGGTTGTGGCTTCAGAAATACTCCCCCTGGCAGAGGCCGGGACCCGGTTTATTTCCCGGGTGGAGATCCAACTGAACGCAGATTCGGTGACTCAGGAGCAGTTGTGGGCAATCAAGGACATCATGGATGCGCACAAAGGAGCCTGTGAGACCTTCATCAGGGTAAGGCTTGCGGAATCGGGGGACTTGTTGTTTTCCCTGCCGGATCATGGGAGGATTACTCCCGATCGGGAATTGGTGCAGGAGATCAACCGGTTTCTCGGATATGAAGCTGTGAATTCCCACAGGGAACCCTTGTGAAACGCACGTACCGCACCTTAGTGGGAAGACGGAATCTGAGTACGTATGAAGTGAGCGTCAAGGAAACCGATTTGTTGATTCGGAGCGGGCGGTTTCTCAAACAGGAAGCAGAAACCATGGTATTGGAAGCCCGCACCGGTATCGAGGCGTATATCGACAGCCACCCGAACTTTCTGGAGAGCCGGGTTCCGCTTCCGGAAGATTCTTTTGCACCCCGAATTGTCAGGGAAATGATTCGGGCCGCCTCGTTTGCGGGTGTTGGGCCCATGGCCGCCGTGGCGGGGGCGGTGGCCGAATGGGTGGGACGGGGGCTACTGGAGTTGGGTGAGTCGGACGTACTGGTGGAAAACGGAGGCGACATTTTTATTGCTTCCGTGGAACCGGTTATCGTGGGCGTTTTCGCCGGCGCTTCACCTCTCAGTTTGAAGCTCGGGATTAACATTCCACCCGACAAGACACCGTTGGGGGTCTGTACTTCGTCCGGCGCCTTCGGTCATTCCTTCAGCTACGGCCGATCCGACGCGGCGTTGACACTGGCGTCCTCGACTGCGCTCGCTGATGCCGCGGCCACGGCTTTGGGGAATCGGGTGTCGAGGCATGGAGATATTCCCGGAGCCTTGGAGTGGGTGCGAAATGTGGACGGGATCTCAGGCGCCCTAGTCATTCTCGGCGATAGAATGGGCGTTTTCGGTGAGTTCGAATTGGTTCGACTGAGTGGATCCCCGCAGGACCGGTGAATACGGAAGGAGAAGCGCATGGAAGTGCTTTGGGCGCCATGGCGAATGGAATATATACTGGGGAATAAGACCCAAGACTGCATATTTTGTGTTGAACCCGATATTTCGGATAAGGACATGGAAGACCGTCTCATTCTATACACGGGATCTCTTTCCATGGTTATGATGAACCGCTACCCTTATAACAACGGTCATTTGCTAGTAGCACCTATGTCTCACAAACCAACACTGGAGGGACTGGATCGATCAGAGCTTACCGACATAATGGAACTTACGCGTGTTTCCATGGGAATAATAAAAAATGCGATGCATCCGGATGGGTTCAACGTTGGCATTAATGTAGGTAGGGTTGCAGGAGCTGGGATTGACCAACATCTTCATATCCATATAGTGCCTAGATGGGCCGGTGACACTAACTATATGTGTGTAGTTAGTCAAACAAGAGTTATACCAGAGCACTTGATAGTTACATACAGGAAGTTGGCGCCTTATTTCCGGGTGCTGGACGTGGGGGGAGCGGAATGAAATACATTCGGGTCATCGTGTACGCGGCTATATTTGTCCTGACCATTGTATTCATTCAACAGAACATACAGGATTTCTCCCAGGGTATTCATATCCGCCTGAATCTGTATTATATAAGTTTCGAGAGTATTGCCATCCCGGTATACATTCTTTTGCTCATCTCCTTCATGGTCGGTGTGCTCATTGCATCCACATATGGACTCCTGGACCGGTTTCGTATGAAGAGAAGTCTTCGGCGGGAGAAAAAGACAAACGATCGGCTGAAAAAAGAGTTGGATTCTCTGAGATCGGAGTCTTCCTCAGAGGAGGGGGCGTCGCCGGAATCGCGTGAGGCGGAAGAAGCGGACAGCCGACCTGCCCTGGAATTGGACCGTGGTCAGGAGCAGGGAGTTCTCCCGGAGCCCAGGGAACGACGCTGATGCAGGGGGTCGTGTTATTCCATTCCTCAGCCATGCGCCTGTTAGTCTGAACACGTTTTACATCGTGGGATCCTGTAGGGCGGGCGAAAACGACAAACGGCGGATTGTTCGTTCTTTCCTGTTCGTGCAATACTGCGATGCACGTTCCAACTCATTGGATTTGCGCAAACAGTGTCGTTGCTGATCCGACGGACGACAAAGTCGATACTCGGCATGCGCCGAGGATTTCGCCCACAGCCCTGAATGTGGCGAAGGTTCAACTTCCCCGATACCCGTTCCAACTTGGGTCCGTGTGAGCCCGGATGTTTCAGACCGTCACGTTTTCCCACCACGAATTCAGGATAACCCTACTCCGTTACAGAATGGTACGTGGAGCGTTATAGGAGCCGCAATGGTCCGGGTCACTCCCATGGTTCAACAGTATTTGGCCATCAAACGCCAATATCCGGACGCGGTTCTCTTTTACCGTATGGGGGACTTTTACGAGATGTTCTTCGAGGATGCGGAGAAGGCCGCTCCCATCCTGAACATCGCCCTCACCTCCCGGAACCGGGACGACGAGGATCCGATCCCCATGTGTGGTGTTCCTCATCATTCCGTCTCCTCGTATATTTCCAAACTCATCGAGCGCGGCATCAAAGTCGCCGTCTGCGACCAGATGGAGGATCCCAAGACGGCCAAAGGGGTGGTCAGAAGGGAAGTGACCCGGGTGATTACTCCGGGTATGCAGGTGGATACGGAAACCCTTCAAGAAGGGATTCCCAATTATGTCGCGGCGGTAGCCGAAGCCGGTTCCGGGTTTGCAGTATCCTGCCTGGATATATCCACCGGAGACTTCCGGGTGACCCGAATGGGCGCTCTGTCCCAGGCGGTGGATGAACTCGGAAGAATCCAGCCCGCTGAACTTCTGATCCCGGAGTCCCTGGACTTTGGAGAGGAATTGGAACGCTTTTCCGCCTGCACGGAGGGGACCGTCAAGAGTACGTATGCACCGGAGACTCTGTCGCTTGCTGAGGCTTCGACATTGCTGAAGGACCAACTGGGAGTGGCGAGTCTGGAAGGATTCGGGTTGATGGATTCGCCGGAACAGATATGGGCCGCCGCCCGAGTCCTCCACTACGCGCTGGAAACTCAGAAAACCCGCATCCCGCACCTTTCCGACCTCGTGGTATACCCGCTTTCCGATGCTATGATCCTGGATGAATCGGCCCAGAGAAATCTTGAATTGCTGGAATCGCTCCAGCGCAAGAGTACTCAGGGGTCCCTGCTCGGAGTGCTGAACCAGACTTGTACGGCCATGGGCAGTCGGCTTCTCAGGGAGTGGATCTGCTATCCCCGCACGCGGATGAATGAAATTCAGGAGCGACTGGACGCGGTGGATGCGGTGTTCGGGAATATGAGTCTGCGCGAAAAGCTGCGGGATGAGTTGAAAAATGTGGCCGACCTGGAACGGTTGAACAGCAAAGTGGCCTTGGCCCGCGCCAACGCCAGGGACCTCGTAGCCCTCGAATCTTCTTTTCGCCGGATTCCCCGAATCCGTGAACTCCTGTGCGGCTCGGGGGCGACCCTGTTGCTGCGGCTTCTGGAAGACCTCGATCCCATGGAAGATGTGTCCGGTTGGATTCGCGAGACATTGAACGAGAATCCACCGGCCGGAATTTCAGAAGGAGGAATCATCCGTCCGGGGGTCCATCCGGACCTGGATCGATATATCGAGGCCACGCGAGACAACAAGGCCTGGATTGCCCGTTTGGAAGCCGATGAACGGGACCGGACGGGAATATCCAATCTGAAAATCGGATACAACAAGGTGTTCGGCTACTACATAGAAGTGAGCAAGAGTCGGCTGGACCGGGTACCCGATACGTACATCCGCAAGCAGACATTGGTTCATGCGGAACGATTCGTTACCCAGGAACTCAAGGACAGGGAGGAGTTGATCCTCGAGGCCCAGGACCGTCGAGTTCAACTGGAATACGAAGTATTCGCGGCGTTGCGGGAACGTATCGCGGGACACAGCCGGAGGATTCGGGCCACTGCGGGGAGTATAGCCGTGCTGGATGTGGTATCCGCCTTGGCTCATGTCGCCCATTACAATGGATACGTTAAACCCCGCCTGAACGACCAGGGCGAGATCCACATCGAGAACGGACGCCACCCCGTGGTGGAACAAGCCATGGAACCGGGAACCTTTGTACCCAACGACATTCGTTTGGACATGAAGGGGGAACAGATTCTCATTATCACGGGGCCCAACATGGCTGGGAAGTCCACCGTGCTTCGCCAGACCGCCCTAATCACCCTCATGGGACATATGGGGAGTTTTGTGCCCGCTTCGGACGCCGATCTTGGGTTGGTCGATCGGATTTTCACCCGTATCGGGGCTTCCGATGATTTATATCGAGGTCTGAGCACATTCATGGTCGAAATGATTGAAACCGCCCGAATCGTCCATCAATCCACCCCAAAGAGCCTTTTGGTTCTAGACGAAATCGGACGTGGAACGAGCACGTTGGACGGTCTGAGCATTGCCTGGGCTCTGGTGGAGCACCTGCACAATAAGAGAGGGCAGGGTGTGAAGACGCTCTTCGCGACTCACTACCACGAACTGACCGATCTGGCTCAGGAGTTGTCGAGAGTGAGGAACTACAATATCGCCGTGAAGGAGTGGCAAGGGCGCGTCCTTTTTCTGCGCAAGATGGTTCGTGGGGGAACCAGTCATAGTTACGGTCTCGAGGTGGCCCGGCTTGCCGGTCTTCCCAAATCCATCATAGAGCGGGGAAAACGTCTGCTGCGCACTTTCGAATCGGGGAACAAAGGCGGGGCGGCCGTCTCCGCGGGAGGGCGGCGAAAATCTTCCACGGATACGCCTTCCGTGCAGATGAATCTTTTCGGGGAAAGGGGGGCTCTCCTGGCGGAAAAGATTCAGTCGGTGGATCCCAATTCCCTTACTCCACTGGATGCCCTTCAACTCGTTTTCGAACTCAAGAGGCTCTCTGAGGAGAGTGGGCGGGACAGGAACGCCGAGGTCAACTCCACTTCCGTCTGAGGTCGGATCGGGATACGCAACGCCTTCCGGGTTCGCCCGGAAACGCAAGGCATGACGCGGTGAACCATTCTTATTGATCGAGCCGGTAAAAAACCGGCGAAATGCGGGTCTTGTGAATACTGAGGACTTCTGTCAAGCCGTTGATAAACGGTATTGCGGGCAGGCCCGTTGACGAACGCAATGTGCTTCGTTCGGCTTCATCCTTCCCCTCCTGTGCGTCCCAGTGAGCAAGAATAATTGGCGGAGACTTGGCTGGCCCTTGGCATGGCCGTGTGGAGCGAGAATCTGAAAGGAGCGGTTTCATGTTGATTCGGGATATAGAGTACTGTGTCCACAAACGCGTCGCCGACGGAACCTTGCTTTGTGAACTGCTTCATCCGGCGAGGAGCGGCCACGCCATTGCTTTGAGGTGCAGTATAGCGCACGCGGTGCTCGGTCCCGGGGCTTGCTCCCGTCCTCACCGGCTCAAGACATCCACCGAATTGTACTACATCCTGGCAGGGACGGGTGTAATGCATATCGGAGCCGAGTCCGCTCCTGTGAAATCCGGACAACTGGTATACATCCCTCCGGGAATCGTCCAGAGTCTGGAAAACACGGGAGACGACACGCTGTCCTTTCTCTGCATCGTGGATCCCATGTGGGACCCCGAGGACGACGAGAACCTTTCCCGGGAACAGGAACCGCTTTGAGGAGAAACGGTCCGGAAGTCTCGAACCTCGGCCCGCGAAGGCGAGCATCCGGGTCCGGCGGCGACCGGCCCGCTTTTGTTCGTTCTTCAGGCCTTCGACCGCTAGCGCATCTTGGGGCTGACCGTGATCACGGGGCACGGAGCATGCAACACCACGTGCTGGGTCGTGCTCCCGAATATGGCTTTGCCGGTGGGGCTGGTCTTCTGGACTCCCAGTACGGCCATATCCACCCGCTCCCGCATTTCCATGAGGAAGTCCACCATGTCTTGTCCCGTTCCCGCCCCTTTGACGATGACCCGAGATTCCCAGTTCAGCCCGGCTTCGGAGATCTTTTTCTGGCCTTCCTTCAATCCGGCCCGCACTTCTTCAGGAATGGCTCCAGGATACCTTTCGGCTGCATCGGTGGGATTGAATACCTGGGCCACGGGCTTCTTGCCGCCTTGAATCCGCTCGGCGGGAACCACGTAGACCAACCAGAGATCGGCATTCCGTTTCTTTGCCTCGGAGATGGCGTAATCCAAGGCTTTTACCGAGGCTTCGGAACCGTCGAAGGCCACCACGATCGCCATGTCCAATCCTCCCGATATGATCGTTCTTGCCGTGTTGCCGGATAACCCGAACCAGGCCGGCAGGTTCTCTGCATACTGAGACTCCGTATATCGGATTCCCCGTTGTCGGGGAAATCATGCGCACCGATCCGCCCGCCGTTTCTCCAACCGGATCCAGGCGATTTCCGGGGGGCAATTGATTCGAACCGGAGCCACGGTGGTTCCCACGCCGCGACTGACGTACAACCGGTTCTCAGGATTATCCGGGGCATGGTACCATCCATGGGAAAAGGAGAGGCCCATTCGGGACAACGCGAGGCCCCGTGTACCCGGGATGGGAAAAATCATTTGTCCTCCATGAGTGTGCCCGGACAAGGTGAGATGAACATTCAGATGTCTGGCCTGCCTGAAGACCCCGGGCCTATGGGAAAGAAGAAGGCGGAATCCTTCCGGTGGACACTTTTGCAGGAGTCGTTCGAGATGCGGAAATGGAGTGCGGTGCGTCCAGTGCGATACCGGGTCGTCCAAACCGATGACGTGGAGAGAGTCGGGCAGTTTGCGTGAGGCGGCCGCCTGGTCCAGCAGAATCGTCATACGGCTGTGTTTTACGGCCTGCAGAACCAGGCCGTATCCTGTGTAGTAGTCGTGGTTGCCGAGGACTACGTATACCCCGGCTCCCGCTTTCAATCGATTGAGCGCTCGCATGCATTCGGGAATGTATCTGGGATGGTGGTTGATCAGATCGCCGGTAATGGCTACCAGATCCGGTTTCCCCGCATTTACGGTGCTTACGATTTCCTCGATTTGAGCCGTACCCATAAACAGGCCGGCATGGAGGTCCGTAATATGAGCTATGGTGAAGCCTTCCAGTTCGTCAGGGAGATTTCCGTAGGATATACGGTGTTGAGTGACGTTTACCGGTCGAACGATTCCAGGTCCGCAATAGGCATTGGGAAGCCCTGCGGACCACGGGGGTCGTTCGTCGAACATACAGGAGATCCAATGAACGGAAGGAATCTTCGCGCTTTCCTTCTCAAGCCACGTTTTAAGAGATTGCATCGTCATGATATCAGGTTCCGCGCCTCCTCGATCCATACTCCGCTCGTTTTCGGCGGATGATTATCGTACTTCCGGCCTGCTCGAAATGGTGCTTACCAACGGGCTGTCAGCAGGCCGTTGAAAAACGCGATCCGCTGTGTTGCGCTTCATCCTTCGTCCTTGCGGCGTACCGTTTGTACGCCTCATTCCTCAGGATTTGCCCGCCTTGCATCTCATCGTTTTTCATCAACCTGCCCATAATTCGGTTTATCAACGGGCTGTTCGGATAGAGCGCCGCATTGCATCACGTTTTTCGACCGGGGAGAAGCCGACCGCCTCGCAGGGAGCAGGTCATTGATTTCCTTTGCCGGACAAAAATGCCGCAAGGTGTAAATCCGTGCTCAATGCGTCTACGGTCCTCGTGAAACGCCCGATCCCCATCCTTTGCCGGCGCGTTTTCCGGGGAAATGCTGGGAGTCGAGATCCGCTCTGCGGAGCGCCCGTCCCTTCTTCTCCGAACTTTTCGTGTAGTTGGAGGATTGAGGTCACGATGGAAAAACGCACTCACGCATCATACTCAGCGTTTCCCGCTTTTTCAAGCGAGACGCGGTATTCGAATGCAATGCCTGCTCCCTCCGGTATACGAGAATTCCCCGCTCTTATTTGAATTCCTCTGAGAAAAGACTTGGTTCCGTCATGAACTCCCGGAACGAAATCGGTTGCATAATAAAAAGCGAACGCTTTCAACCCAACGTGGTTATCGGACCGCCGAAAAACGCGCTTCAAAGTATTGCGCCTGATTCTTCACAGTCGACGCGTTTTGCACCTCTTTTCCATTCGTCCGTAGATAAGCGTCCGTGTCAGTGACGGGCACGGGCGTAGGGTGCCGATTTCTCCGACAACCTACGCCATGGTGGAAACGATATCCGAGGAAAATCCTTTCAAACCCCGTCTCCGTATGCTAAGAATCTAGGCAGATAAGGTTTTCGAGTGCATCCGTCAACCCCTCAAACCGGGATCGCTTCAGGGCTAAACACATGAATTGCCGGAATTCAATTCCCATTCACGAATCGGAAGAAGAACGCATATTTCGTATTGAGAGGCGGATCAACGAGAAGATTGACGATTACGAGGAGTATTCCTTCAGTCCCGTTCAAGACTGTGCGCTCAAGACGTTTTTCGATTTATGCCAGGAGTTTGACAACCAGCGGGATTTCTACTGTGTTTGCGTGCTGATTCCGAAGATCTTCTATGACTTGGAAAGCGCCCTCTATCTGGTGAACGAGAACGGAATTCCCGTGCCTGTATGTCATTCCGAAGACCTGTACTCGGACCCCCCGCAGACGGCCCAGGATGCTCCTCCTCTATTCGAAACACCTTGTCTGCATAACGATTCTTTCGTGGTGCCCATCAAGGGAAACGAACGACTGCTGGCGTCTCTCCCCAAGGCTCCGGATAAGGGAATATTCGGTCTGTTCGAGATCCATTCGGCTTCATGGCTGTCCTGGCACATGAAGCTGTTCTTCGAGAAGTACGTCAACCGTATCGGATTCCAGCTCCATAACCGGCTGATTCTCCAGAAAAACAGGGAGCATATTCGGTTCATTCAAAACCTGGTCAGCGATATTGGACATAATGTAATCGTACCCAATATGTACTACAAAGTGTATTTCCGCCGATTGAAGGGAAAAATCGATCGGGTTCGGGAGATCGGCAAGGAACTGCGATCCAAGCTGGAGATCGGATCGGAAATGTGCCATCACCCGGTGATGAACCAGATGATCTATCTTCAGGACGAACTGGAATACGTGAACGAGGCCATGGATGAGCAGTTCGAGCAGATCCTCACCCATTACGAGCACACCAGCCTCTTTCTGGAAACCCTGTTGCGCAGGTCCCACTTCGAGCAGGGAAGATACGTCCTCGAATCCAGTCGAACGAACTTCAAGGAACGGATCATCCGGCCCCAGTTGAACCGCTATCTTCCCCGACTGGCTTCCCGCAACATCGAGGTGGACGATCGGCTTGGAGGGATCCCGGATGAAGAGATCACCGTGGTGGCGGACATCGGTTTGATATCCCAGGTCTATGCCAATTTGTTTAGCAACGCCATGAAATACACCCGGGAAGTCTATGACGATCAGGGGAGGGCTCACAAGTTTATCGCCCTGGGCATGGAAGTCCTCATGAATTACTTTGGAGGCGGCAAGGACGGGATCAAGTTCAACCTGTTCAGTACGGGTCCCCATATTCCGCCCAGTGACGTGGAACACCTGTTCGAGGAAGGATACCGAGGCGAAAACGCGGCGGAAGAGTACGGAACCGGTCACGGACTGATTTTCATCAAGGAAGTGATCGAACTCCATGGAGGGGTGGTGGGGTACGAATCCACTCCCATGGGAAACAATTTTTTCTTTATTCTCCCCCGGCCCGAGCACCGGAAACCCGTTTCCGAAGAAGCCTCCTGAGTTTATCGTGAAAAAAGGCGTTCTGACTTCACCGGAGGGTATCCATGGGTCAGCCCGTGGGACCCGCTTGGCCGTTATACGATCCCGCCGGGAAACAAACGGTTCGCCTCTTGGGGATCCACACACAGGGGTAAAGGAGAAACCCGGATCAAACCCCGCCTCCCCCGTACCTGAGTACGTTATTCAATTTGAATAACGCCTCTCCCATAGGAACGGCCATGTTGGCCCGATGGTTGGCCAGGAATCCGTTGAGGTTGCCGTTGAGGACAATCCAGGGGTTCATCCCGGCGGCCCGGTGCAGAGCGTGCACCACTTCTTCCATGAGCTTCAGGCCTTTGATCAATACGAGTTCTTCCCGGAAATCCACCAAACCGGCCTCGAGAATGGGTCCCATGGCGCTTGCCACTCCCTGGGCATAGTAGAAATAATCGTCGGCCCTCCAGGTGGATACCGGAGTTCCATCGGAGTCGGTTTGCTTGATCAGGTTATGATGGCAATTTCCCACGAGTTCCTTGCACGCGTGCACCAGGTGTTCGAACGTGTCGCTCCGCGCGTAAAAACGGACCCTTCCGGCGTTGAGGTCCTTCAGGTAGCGCTCCAATTCCACGATTCCCTTTCGATACTCCTCGTCCGCCGCGGGAAACCAGAACTGCCCCGCACTGATCATAAAAAGATTGGTGGCTTTTTCAATCTGGGGATTGAAGGCGTCCGCGTCTCCGAACCGGGTGATCTTCTCTTTCAAGACACGGCCCACGACGCGCACGGTTTCCAGTACGCCCAGTTGTGCGTTACGGACATTGTCCGTAAGCCGAAGCTTACCCGAAAGCAGGGAATTGGGGCGCCATCCGAATCGGCGTTCCCGGAGTTCGTAATCCAGAACGTGAATATAGGCCTGAAGAAAGAGGACCCCCTCGACTTCCGGCCCGTGGACCGGCGCAAGGGTTCCCTGGAGCCCGCCGGCGGGAGCCGGATCTCGGGGCGATGGGGTGGTTGGAGAAGCGGGTTGGATGGTCTGTATCGGCCCGACGCGAGAAATGTCCTCACCGGCGATCTTGCGGGAGCCGCTCAAAAGAGACCATGCACCGTACGCCACGAACAGCGCGAGAAGCACTGCAAGCACCGCGAAAGCTTTCCGGCGACGCCCCCAAATCGACCTGAGAAAACTCAACGCCGCATGTATGCCCGCTTTCGGTTCCTGGTAAGGTTCCGCCGCCATTACGGTTGCTTCTCTCCTCTTTTGCCTGGACATTCTTAGCACAGGGAGACGAAACGGGTCAATTGGATTCCCGTGTCCCTTTCAGCCCCCGTAGCAGGCCGTTAATAAGCCGTATTGCGGGCAGGCTGTTGAAAAACCATGAGATGCAGGGTGGGCGAATCCTGAGGAATGCGGCGTACAACCGGTACGCCGCGCTGACGAAGGATGAAGCCCAACGACGCAGATGGCGTTTTTCAACGGCCGGATGCGGTCCTGATTGGGGCATTGTATTTGTTGAAAATATGCCCTACATACACAGGACGGAGTCGCGCCCTGATGCTTCGCATACTTGTTTACCAGACTGTGTATCAACGATCTGCTCCGGTGAGTTCCCTGGTGAGACAATCCCGTACGCTGCAGGCGGGAAGCCCTCGGATCCGACGATTCACATACTCCGGATACCCGGAAGACCGTGCTCAGGCTCACAGGGACGGAATGCAGACTTGTAGACGGAGTTGGAGGAGACTGGACCACAAGGAAACTCCTCCGGAAATCGAGAGACGGCGCCCATGTCCACGCAAGTAAAAGTCCAGTGTCCGCACTGCGGGAAATCCGGCATTCTCCGTCTGCCCTCCCCTGCGCCCGCAAAGATGTCCGTCAAGTGTCCCTCTTGCGGTAAGGGCTTCGAGCATATGGGCGAACAAAGGAACTATTACCGTAGGATCCCTTACCCGCCGGTCCGGTACGGCCCCTTCGACCTGAATTTCAGGGACCTGCCTTACGGTGGGGAACTGATGGATATCTCCGTCTCGGGATGCCGGGTGAAGACCCGTGTGTCGCCGCCTCAGCCGCAGGACGAACTGTCCCTGGTCTTCAAACTTCCGGACGAAAGCGCTTCCGTGACCATCGGCGGCCGGTCGGCTTCCGTGGACCGGCATTCCGAGGATGATCTTCCCTGGCTGCGGGATCGAATTGTTCGCGTGGGGGGTAAAGTGGTCTGGCATAAACGGGTAGGCGAGGAGGAGTTCGAATTCGGGGTTCGGTTCACGTACGAGGACGATGAAACCCGAAAAAATATCGGTTTCTACCTGTTCCCGCATCACAACCCATTGAAATCCTGAGCGGGCTCGGCCGTGCGCATGCGCCTCTTCATAACCCTGATTCTGCTGTTGGGAACCTTCGCGGCCGGTGGGTCGGGGGCTCCCGCGGAGGTGACGGAAGACAAGGCCCGCCGGGTGGCGGAAGGCTACCTGCGGGGGGACGTGGATGAGCTGAAATTGGCCGAAATGGCCGAAAGCTTGACTCTTGGGGAACGGATACGCCTGTATCTGCTCAGCCGGCAGCTTCGCCCCTATTTCAAACCCATCGAGAACGCCGTTCGGGAGCTTGCCCGAACCTCTCCCGAAGACCATGAGGCCGTTTCGTCCGCATACGGGCGGGTAAGGGACGTCATGAGGGAGCGGCGGGCGGCTCTCCTGTCCAGCGGCCGCGCCGAGGCCCATTCGGAATGGGAACGGGGTCTGCTGGCCCTGGTGCTCCTGGATAAGGCCTGGCGGAAACGAAACCTGGAAGCGGGCGACGAAGAAGTCAGGAATCCTTTCGACACGGCTCGACTCTTCGAGACCTTGGACCGGGAATTCCAGTCCGAACAGACCGATGAAGAAAACGTAAATGCGGGCAGGGTGAATCCGAAGCAATGAGCCGCACCTGCGGCATGATGCGGCGATGGTCCGTCCGTGGCGATTGTTTCGCGCTACGCGGGTCCCGAAACCCACGAAGATCGAGAACCACTAAGAACATTGACAGTTTTTCGACGGCAGGCGTATGATGAACTAAGAAGTTTGTACAATCCCTTTGTCCGAAAGCCTTTAGGGGTGGGTCGTGTATTGTGCGCGCCCTAGGGTGTATGCGTTGCCTCCGTAAGCCGGATCCGATCCGGGGGGAGGCTTTTTGGTTTTCGGAGTCCCACAGGCTCTTGGATGCCGCCTGTAACAGGCTGTTGAAAAACGCGATCTGCTGTGTTGCGCTACATCCTTCGTCATTGCGACGTACGGGTTGTACGCCTCATTCCTCAGGATTCGCGCGCCTTGCATCTCATCGTTTTTGAACAGCCTGTCCGAAATGCTGTTTTTCAACGGGCTGGTAAGCCCCTCCAAGTAAGGAGACCCTTTCCCGCCTCTTCCGCTCCCTTCGTTTTCGCCGCTGACGAACCGGTTCTCAGCCTCGCAATCCATCGGGTTATGAAGAGGAGCCGCAACGTCTGTTCGGGGGACGACCTCCTTGTGGGACCGAGGGGGGGTCGGGGGGCCGATGGGGAGGGAAGATGTCGCCCTCGTTATTCAGCGGGATTCATACCGGGTGGTTTGGACTCCGGTGAAGGATAAATGTCACACTTTCCTTACCAGGTTTCGATCTCGGGAGGCGAACACATGTGGAAAAGAACTGTCTTGAGAAGATTCTTGGTGGTGCTCGGTATCGGTGCGTGCCTGTTCCTGGGTGCGACTCCGCCGTGTCCGGGCCGGGTTGGGGACGCGGGTGGACCGCGGGACGTCAATGCTTGGGAAGCGGACTTCCTGGTGAGTGTGTTTCCGGAATCGCCGCCGGTGATCGATGGAAAGATCAGCCCGGGGGAGTGGGATTCCTCGCTGGAATACGCGCTGCCCCAGGGAACGCTGCGGGTGATGAACGACGGGACGAATCTGTATCTGCTCCTGGATCTTGCGGGGACCGGAATCACCGCCGCCGGAGCGGATGTACGGATTGCCGTGGATATGGATAAGGACGGCGAAATCGTTGCGGGGAGCGATCTCCTGTACCTCATGACTTCGGAAGACAAGATGCTGACGAAGTGGGTTTCCCCTTCACCGGGAATCCTGGAAACGGCCGGTTCCTGCGATTCCCTCGCCGCGTTGGGCGCCGGAACCGCATGGAGCGATCCGGAGCCTCATACGTTCTGGGAAGCGGCTCTGAGCCTCTCCGAGATCGGCGCCGCGCCCGGCTCCAGGGTCGGAATTGCCTTGGATACGTCTTCGGTATTTCCGGAAAGCGGGGAATCCCCGCAGTTCCGGTTTATGGCGGATTATCCGGGGATCCTGGAGATCGCCCTGGTTTCCATGAAGATCGATGTGTTGGTGCTGGCCCACGAGGACTTCCTTTCCGCACTGGTTCCGTTCAAGGAACATAAGGATTCCAGCGGGATGGTCACCTACAGCCTGAGCTGGCAGAGCCTGAATACAGCCCATTTCTCGGAGGGAAGGGATGAGGCGGAACGCATCAAGAAAGGCATGGCCGCTTACCAGGCGTGCTGCAAGACGCCCTATGTGGTCCTCGTGGGGGACAGCGATCGGTTTCCTGTCCGCTACACCATGACGGACCGCGGTACGGCGGAAGCGTTCAACCGGGCGTTCTATTCGGCGGACCTGTACTATGCGGACCTGTACAAAGCGGATCACAGCTTCGATGATTGGGACTCCGTGAGAAACGGGTACTATGGAGAACTGAGAGGGGAAACCATTGCGGACCGCGTGAACTACGATCAGGTGAATCTGATCCCGGATGTGGCCGTGGGACGAATACCGGCCTCCAGCGTGGCGGAGGTGACGCGTTATGTGAACAAGGTCATCGCCTACGAGTACGGAGCCTACAAAGCCGGCTGGGCAAAGAAGGCATTGTTGGCGGCCACCACGGACTGGGTGTCCAATGCCTGCCAGACCAAGGAAGACATCGCGAGCCATTCCCTGACCGGTTATACGTTCACGCGTTTGTATGCTTCCGGTAATCCCTGCGTGTCCACGCCCACGTTGGACGCCGCCAATATTCTGAACGCATGGAACCAGGGACTGGGTTTCGTGAATTACGTGGGTCATGGATACCTGACGGGATGGAGCATACCCGGCGGATTCGGCACAGGGGATACGGCGGGTCTCACCAACACGAACACATTTCCCATCGTGTTCGCCGCGGCGTGCGATACGGCCCAGTTCACCACGCAGCCCCCGTATCACCCGTATACGGATCTGAGCGGGACCCACCACGTGGGGACCGCCGCCGGTGAGGTGTTCACCGGTACGCCGCCTCAACCCGCCTGTTTACAGGTTACGGACAATCCGGAAAGCTTCGCCGAGCACCTGATCGCGAAATCGGAATCCGGCGGAGCCCCCACGGGCGCCGTGGGGTATGTGGGCTGCGTCACGGGGGCGCAACCGTTCAGTCTGAGCTTGGATACCTATTTCTTCGAGTCCATGGCTCCGATCTTCCTGACGTTAGGGAACATGTGGAACGGGATGGTGACCCGGTATTACACGGCGAATCCCGATCCCGGAGTCATCGCTGCTCCGGACTGGACCGTGGTGGCCCGATTCCATCAACCCTGGAAGTTTCACCTGTTCGGAGATCCCTCTCTGCGGGTCGCCGGTATTTCCTGGCTCCAGAAACCGGCCCTTACGGGCGAATACGCCATGCGCCACGACGGCTGGGAGGGTGCGCTCAGTCTGGAGGCCTCGGGGGACAGCTATATCGAGATGATGCCCAACATCGTCGGAACCTACACGGCATCCGGCGGGGGAAGTCACAGCGTGCGGGGATATGTGCGGACCTGGGCCTATCCGCTTTCGGACGAATGGGGACCCGACCACAAGATCGAGTTCTACATCGATTTCCCGGATACGCCCACGTATGAAGACGACCAGGAATTCGAAGGATATTTCTTCACTCAGTCCAAAGACGCCATGGCCGGAGTCACCTGGTGGAACGACATTCCCTTCGGTTTCTATCTCACCCGAAACGGCGCTCTTTCCACGGAGGCCGGTTTGGGCCCCGCGGCGGTGGAGAAGTCCGACTTTGTCGGTACGTACCTGATGAATCACGATGGATGGAAAGGGACTCTCGAACTTACCGATGTTCCGGGAGACTACATCGAACATATTCCCAACCTGGGAGGAACCTACACACGAGAGGACGGTAGGCGACACCAGGTTCGGGGCTACGTGAGAACCGCGTCGTACCCGCTTCCGTCCGAGTGGGGACCGGATCACATGATCGAATTCTACGTCGATTTCAACGATACGCCGGACCCCTCGGACGACCAGAAATTCGAGGGATTCCTGTTCACCTGGACCAAGGATGCTCTGGCGGGTCTCACCTGGTGGGCCGGGACTCCCTTCGGGTTCTATGCCGTCAAGAAAGCCCCCTCCGTGGCCGTCTATGACGGCATCTGGAAGGACGTCGGGCCGAACATGAACTTCTACATCCAGACGTACGTGACAGGGTCCGCGCTGGTGCTCGCTTCGCCGGATCTGGAAAGCTACTGCGTGTTTTTGGATTCGGATTTCAGCGACGGCATCGACGTAGGGGATCTGGCGGGGCAGGGACACCATCTCACGGTCGCGTTCTCGGACGAATCCCATGCCGTGGCGGTGTTGACTCGGGCCGGAACGGAACCCCAGACCTACGAGATCTTCAAGAATTTCGGCATGCCCGAGGACCTGTCGGAGCAGGGGATCTGGAAAGACGAGTGTCCCGGCGGCCCCATGAACCACTATGTGCAGACGTACGATACGGGTTCCGCGGTGGTCATCGTGACCCAGGACCTGGTGCATTTCTACGTATTTCTGGATGAAGACGTGACGGACGGTATCGATGTGACGGAATTGAGTGGAAAGCCCTACCGGTTGGATATCGCCTTCGGCGGGTTGGGGGACCCCATGGCCGCTCCCATTTACCGCTGCTTCGCGGCTCCCGAGACGGGCTCCGGCGGCGGAACGGCGATGTGTTATTTCGGTCCCACGGATGATTGAAGCGTCGGGCCGCCCGGTCATCGGGCGGCCCAAGGGGCTGGAAGTGAAGCGTGATGCCTCGAAAACCGTAGATAAGTTGTGTTCCTCAGGATTCGGTCGACGTGCATCTCATTGCATCACATCGGCCTGTCCTGATGCTCTCTTTGGGAATTACGTTCAGAAGTCTTTCAGGTTTCTGTCGTCCTCCAACGGGATGAGTTGTTCCGGCTGGACCTCCCGGGCCTTCTGAGTGGAAGGAGCGGAAGTTTTTTTCGTGTTTTTGGCGGCCAGGGTCTTTGCCATGGCCTGGGTGTTCCGGCCGCCTCGGGTATGTACACCCCGGGAAATGCCGGCGGAGTGCGAGTTTCCTCCGCCGCCCACCAAGGCGATCAACTCCGCCACGGCGTACTTCATCTGTTCCGCCTGGGCGTTGAGTTCTTCCCCGGCCGAAGCGGATTCCTCGGCGTTGGCCGCGTTCTGCTGAATGACCTTGTCCATCTCCGTGACGCCCTTGTTCACCTGCTCGATGCCTTGGGCCTGTTCCTTGGAAGCCGCTGAGATTTCCCCCACCAGTTGGGCCACCCGGTGGGAGCTGTCGGCCACCTGGCCGAAGGCTTGGCTGGTTTTAGCCGTCAGATCCGCGCCGTCCTTGATCTTCTTGACGGTTCCCTCGATGAGGTTCGAGGTGTTTTTGGCCGCCTCGGCGGCGCGCATGGCCAGATTGCGCACTTCGTCGGCCACCACGGCGAACCCGGCCCCGGCTTCACCGGCCCGGGCCGCTTCCACGGCGGCGTTCAAGGCCAGCAGGTTGGTCTGGAAGGCGATCTCGTCGATGGTCTTGACGATTTTGGAGGTTTCCTCGCTGGCCCGGGTGATTTCTTCCATGGACCCGCTCAGCCGGGCCATGGACTGGTTGGCCTGGTCCACAATCTGTTTCGCTTCTTTCATCAGCGTGTCCGCCTGGCCGGCGTTGTCGGCGTTCTGCCGGGTCATGGAGGACATTTCCTCCATGGACGCGGAAACCTCTTCGACGCCGGCGGCCTGTTCCGACGCCCCTTCCGCCAGGGATTGACTGGCCGAGGCCACCTGCCCGGAGGCCGAGGCCACCTGCTCGGCCCCGTCTCCCAGGGATGCGGCGATGCGCGTGAGCACCCGGTTAATGCCGCGGGTGATGAGGATGCCCAGACCCAGGGCCAGCAATACGCCCACGATCATGGCGATGAGGGTGAAGAGCTTCATGAACCGGGCGTTGGCTTGGGAATCGCGGACCGTGTCCGCCGCAATGGTTGTGTTGAGTTGAACAAGCCGATCCAGCAACTCGTTGGCTTGGGCTTCCGCTGCCAGCATGGGGCCCATGACGTGGGCTTCCGCTTCATGCCTGGAGGCGATGGCCTGATCGGCCAACTGCCTCAATTCTCTCAGCTTGCCGAAGGTGAGATCCATGGCGGGCATGAGTTCGGCGTCAAAGATCCGCTGGGGTTCTTCCAAATTCCCCACAGCCACTCGTTCCTTGATCCGGGCCACGGCCTCGTGGAAACGGCGGTGGGGTTCCGCCGCTTCCTGCATGAGGCGCTGCAGGGCCGGATTGGCGGTTTTAAAGGAGGCCAGCCATTTCCCGAAATTGCAGTCCCCGTGACTCTCGCCTCCCTGGAACAGGGTCCCCTCCCGTAGGAGAGTCATGGTCTGCGTAACCAGGCGGTAGTGATTTCCCCGAAACGTTTCCAGATTTCGGGAAAGCGCCAATGGGTCCCCCAAGTCCAGCGCATCGATTTTTCGGGTCATTTCATAGAATTTATTATTCTCGTCCCGCCACCGGTTCCAGGCGGGAACAAACTGGTTCCACAACTGGGCTTCCTCGGGAGTCTGGGGAAGGGTTTCGTAGACTTTCCAGGCGGCTTCGTATTTGGCCCGGCTTTGAATCACGATGTCGTATTGACGCTGGCGGTGGGTTCGTTCCAGGCCCAGGTCCAACAGGGTGCGCTGGGCCGCCTTCATGGTGTTGGCGTTTTCCTTGATGATAAGCAGGCTTTCCACGCGGGGCAGGCGCACCGCTCCCAGTTCTTCAATGGCGCCTTCGCTCTGGACGGCCCCGTAATAGCCGACGATGCCTAATACTAAGGTGATGAGCGCCACCGCCATAAACGAGGCGATGAGTTTTCTTCCGATGGTCCATTGGCTTTTCATATCCGAATTCCTCCTTGGCAGACCGTCGAAAACGCGATCTGCTGTGTTGCGCTTCATTCTTCGTCATTGCGGCGTACTACAGGTACGCCTCATTCCTGTGGATTCGCGCGCCTTGCATCTCATCGTTTTACACCGGCCTACCGGCAATGCGGTTTGTCAGCGGTCTTATCCGAGTGTTGAAAGACGCGATCTGCGAAGTATTCGCGCAACAGGCGGTGTGAAGCGTTTCCATGGTTCGATCGTTTCGTTTAAGCCTCAGGCCGCCGTTTCCAGGAGGGATAGCTCCTCGGCGCCGAGCACCCGGTCGATGTCCAGCAGGATCTTGACCCCGCCTTCCATCTTGGCCATGCCCAGAATATAGCGGGTGTCCAGGGAGGCCCCGAAAGCCGGAGTGTCCTCGATGGATTCGGTCTTGATGTTGAGCACTTCGGAAACCGAATCCACCACGATGCCGGTGATCACCACGCCGCCCGATCCTTCCACTTCCACCACCACGATGCAGGTGCGCTCCGTGTAAGCCGACTCGGGCATGCCGAACCGCAGCCTCAGGTCGATGACCGGGATGACCTTGCCCCGGAGGTTGATGACGCCCTTGACATACTCCGGGGTCCGGGGTACGGATCGGATGGGCGTCATGCCGATGATTTCCCGGATCTTGCGGATGCCGATGCCGTATTCCTCATGGGCCAGGGCGAAAGTGAGATACTTGCCCTCCCTGGGAACCGCCGTTCTTGCCGCTTGATCCATCACTCCAGTCGATCCTGTCATTTGCATGCATTCTCCTTTTCGTTGGCAGGATGCCCCGCTTTTTCACTTGGGTTATCCAGGTCACCACCGGATCCGGGGAAGGGAGGTTTTCAATGAAGCCGTTGGGAGAATTCCTTAGGGCTTCAATGTCGGGTTCCTTCGTTCCTTAGGCGGTCATCAGGATAACGGGGATGAGGATTCCTTGCTCCCCCACCGTTCTTAGGAGATCCATTCCGGTTGTGTTCGCCTATGTCCCTATCGGACGGGAGGGAGTGAACCTTTAGATTTTCTCCAAAACAACGTTCCGATTGCGGTGGTTTGTTTGGTCTGATTGGGATGCTTGATGACGTCCAGGATAGCCTGGTTGAGCCTTTCGAGGAGCTGGCGTACGGTTTTTGAGACATAATGGTTGAACCATCTGGCGTTGGAGGTGATCCATATTCGTTGGATGGGGTTCAAATCCGGAGAATGGCGTGGCGGAAAGAGGGACGGCCATTCATGCCGTGTCATGGATTGTTTTCGATGCTAGGAAGAATTGGCTCCGATTAGAACGTTTCGGCGCCGCCTGAATTTCGCTTACCCGTCCAGTATTTCCCGCACCGCCTCGGCCAAGGTGCGGAGGGTGAAGGGTTTTTGAAGGAACCGCACGCCTTCTTCGAGCACCCCGTGATGGGCGATGGCGTTGGCCGTGTACCCGGACATGTACAGACGCCGGATTTCCGGCCGCAACGTTGCGACGTGTTCCGCGAGTTCTTTTCCGTTCATCCGGGGCATGATCACATCGGTGATCAGGAGATGGATCGGTCCCGTATGCGATTCCACCAAGGTCAGGGCTTCAAAAGGACCGTGCGCCGTCAAGACCGAGTATCCTAAGCGCTCCAGGATCGATTTTCCAAGGTTCAGGATGGATTCCTCATCCTCCACGAGAAGCACGGTTTCGGCCCCGCGGGGAAGTTCTTTCTCCGGAACGACATGGTTTGCCGATGCCTCCGTGTGCGCGCGGGGGAGGTACATCCTGACGGTCGTTCCCTGGGCCGGTTCACTGTCCACATGAATGAGGCCCCCGTTTTGCTTGACGATGCCATAGACGGTGGCGAGTCCCAGACCGGTCCCTTTGCCCGTTTCCTTGGTGGTGAAAAACGGTTCGAACATATGTTCCAGGGTTTTCGGATGCATACCGGCGCCCGTATCGCTTACGGCCAGGAGCACATATTCGCCGGGGACGAATTCCTCGCGGTCATTGCCGGCCGGGTTGTCCAGGAACACGTTTTCCGTCTCGATGGTCACATGCCCCGTGCCATGAATGGCGTCCCGGGCGTTGACCGAGAGATTGGCCAGGACCTGGTCGATTTGGGCCGGGTCCGCCTGGATGGGCCACAGATCGGAGCCGGGTTTGAAGATTAATTCGATGTTTTCGCCGATGAGCCGGCGCAGCATCCGGAGCGTGCCGGATACGGCTTCGTTCAGGTTCAGGACCCTGGGCCGGATGGTTTGCCTGCGGGCGAAGGCCAGCAGTTGCCCGGTCAGCTCCGCGGAACGTTGGGCCGCTTTCCGGATTTCCTGCAAGTCCGCATGCAGGGGGTGAGTGGAATCCACCCGATCCAGGGCCAGTTCGACATGACCCAGAATGGCCTGGAGCATGTTGTTGAAATCGTGCGCCACGCCGCCGGCCAGACGTCCCACGGATTCCATCTTCCGGGCCTGAGTCAACTGTTCCCGGAGTCGTTCCCGTTCTTCTTCCGCCCGCTTGTGCTCGGTGATATCCTGCACCATGCCCACGGATCGGATGACGGCCCCGGATTCATCCCGGATATGCACACACCGTTCATGGACCTCGCGAATTTCTCCGGTGGTCCTTTTTACTACCCGGTGTTCCATTTCGTACCCTTCCCGCCCCTCGCGCAGGGATTCCGAATAAGCGGCGTCCACGGCGGCGCGGTCGTCCGGGTGTACGGCTTCCAGAAAGGCTTCGTAGGTAGGCCCAAACTCCTGCGGCTCCAGTCCGAAAATACGGTAGACCTCGTCCGACCAGATAAGGCGGTCGCTCAGAAGGTCCAGTTCCCAACTGCCGAGGTGGGCGATTTCCTGGGACTTGGCCAACAACTCTTCCCGTTCGCGAAGGGCTTCCAGTGCGCGGTCCTTTTCGGCAATTGTCCGGGCGAGTTTGAGATTTCCGAGGCTCAGCAGAGACAACATCCGAGCCAGCTTGGTGAAGAAACGCATGGCTGTGACCACCGTCGCCCGGTTCAGCCGGGGGACCCGACCCAGGGCGGCGAGATAGCGCTCCTCGTCGAACCCGAACCGTCGGGCCTGTTCCAGGAAGCGCAACCGATCCAACGGTTCGTCGTCGAAGAAAAATTGTCCCATAAACAGGTTGCCGACCTTGGTCTCACCCACGAAAATCGGGGTCGCCATGTCCCACATGTGGTTCCTGCATTTATAGAGCGTAACCTCTCCCGGGGGCACTTCCCGGGTGAGTTCCAAATCGCTTTCCAGACATCGCCTGAGGGTTTCGGGATGCTTTCGGTGGAACTTTAGGCAGATTTCCTGCCAACCGATGCCTACCAGGACTCGGCCCCGGAGATCGATGATGGACATGGGAAGTCGGGTCAACTGGTAGAAATCGTCCATCATGGACTGGATCGCCTTGGAGTCGATGATATCGACGAGTTCCAGTCGGCCGATATCGCCGGGGGGGTCCAGGAGGGCGTCCAGTTTCTTGCGAATCCGGTTCTCGCTCTCACGCAACGCCTCTTCGGCCTGCCTTCGAAGGAGGGTATGGGTGATGAATTCGCCCGCCGCCCTGAGTAAAGCGATGTCCCCTTCCGACCAGGTCTTTTCCGCCCGTACCGAATCGAATCCCAGGAATCCGACCAGGGATTTCTTCCCGGGCAGGGGAACGACCAGAACCGACCGGATACCCTGGGATTTCAGGAACTCATGTTCCGAACGGGCCCCGGGGGGCAACATGGCCAACCGAGGGATATGAATGGGTTCCCGTTTCCGGAGCCGCTCCATCCACCAGGAAAAGGAGTTCGTGGGAAGGCGCTGGAGGCGTTCCTTCTGGGGTTCCACGTCCGGGGCGCACCATTCATGGGTGTTGTCCATCCATGTATCGCCATCCCGGAACAGGAACACGTAGGCTCGATCCACCGAGGAAAACTCCCCGATCTTTTTCAAGACGCGATCGATGCCGTCGCTCGTTTCTTCCGTGGGCAGGCCCATGAGTTCCGCGGACAGGGAAGTGAGGAGTTTTTCGAATTCGAGGCGATGCTTCAATTCGTGTGTCCGCTCCTCGAGGAGGTCCTCCACTCGCAGGAGGGCCCGTTCTCTACGCGCCCTGGCGCACATCTCGATGAGATACGCCGGTTCGAAAGGCTTGCGGAGAAAAGCGGATGCGCCCTGCTTCATCCAGTCCAGAGCGGGTACGGGGGCGGGATCGCCGGTCATCATGATGCACACGCAGTCGGGGCGAAGCGCCCGGACGGTTTCCAGCAGCGAGTCCCCCGCGCCGTCGGGTAGATGATAATCGATGACGGCCGTGTCAAACGCGGTTTCTTCCAGTAAGGACACGGCCTGCTGCAATGTCGGGGCCGTGTCCGCCCGATACCCGTGCGCTTCGAAAGCCCTTTGGAGAAGAACGGCCAAGGCGTTGCTGTCTTCGACAATCAGAGCGCGAAGGCGCTGCTGTCTCCGCGCGCCGCCAAGCAGGCTGCGGACCTGTTCCAGGAATCGTTGGCCGTCCACGGGGGCGGGCATGAAGGCGTCGGCTCCTGTGTCCCGGGTAATCCGGGCCGCTTCGTCGCCCGAGAAGGTGGCTGAAACCACCAGGATAGGTACGCAGTTGAACGGTTCGTATTCCGGAGAACGCAGGAGACGGCAGAATCGCCAGCCGTCGATACCGGGCATGTAGAGGTCCGTGACGACCAGGTGGGGCGCCTCCCTCTGGATCATGGCCGAGAGAGCCGCTTCCGCGTCTTCGAAACTAAGAACCTCGAATCCCTGCGTGCGCAACAACCCGGACAACACATTTCGCTGGGTGGCGTCGTCGTTGACCACCACGGCCACGGTGGGTCCTCCGGCATGGGGTGCCGTCATGGGGTTCAATCCTCTGTGGTTTTCGGCGTCACAGCGTATGGAGTCGGCGCGGCGCCTTCGGATGTTCTCGATGCGGTAACAGGCTCCGATCGCCCGGGCGGAACGGCCTCGGATCATGCATTCCCATTGATGATTGCTCTTGTTCCGGCATGTCTCAGGGCCAAGGCCACCGCCTCGACCATGTGTTTGACCTCAAAAGACTCCCCTGTCTTGAGCGCGCCGCCCCGGAGCTGGAGCACGCAGCCCGGGCAGTCGGTCACGACCATGGAGGCGCCGGTTTCTCGGAGACTTTCGATCTTACGGCGCAGGACCCGGGCCGACACGTCGGGAAATTCCAGGGCGTAGGAGCCTCCAAGCCCGCAACAGACCTCTTCGTCTCTGGAGGGTATGTATGTATATCCGGCCAGACGGATCAACTCCCTGGGCGCACGGGTGATGCGCAGGCCCCGGCACAGGTGGCAGGGCGCATGATAGGCTACCGGGACGGCGGAAGGAGGAAGCACCGGTTCCATGGCCAGGGTGTCCGTCAGAAAGGTGCTGAAATCCACGAGTTTGGCTGTGAAGCGGCTTGCGCGGACGGCCGTGTCCGGTTCTTCCGGAAACAGGCGGAGATAGGCGTCTTTCATATGGGACGCGCAGGAAGCGCACAGCGTCAGGATCACGTCAAAATCGGGTTCCTCAAAGGCCGCCAGGTTTTGCCGCGCCGTTTGACGCGCCGTGTCCATCTGGGAAAGCATGAGTGCGGGGAGTCCGCAGCATGTCTGCTGTCGGGGAAAGACCAGGGAAATGTTCCGGTGTCGCAGTATCTCCAGGAGCGCTTCTCCTTGTTCCGGGAAGACGAAGTCCGCCAGACAACCGCTGAACAAAGCCGCTCTAAGCCGCGAAGATTTGGACGACCCTGTGCCGAGATCCTCCCATCGCTCCCGCAAGGGGCGTCGGGAGAGGGCCGGGATGGTTCGGGTTTCCTGGTAGCCGCTCAAAACGAATGGGAGATGCCGCAGGGTTCCCTGCCGCCGGTTCACCCAGGGTTTCTGAATGCGGGCCGCCTGGCGGAGCAGTGCATGAAACCGGTTCCGGTCCTTCATGGCCCAGGACAGGAGTGCGTGCTTCAAAGGCGGGTGCGCGTCCATGGCGGAGACCCGGGTCCGAACCTCCCGGATCAGCCGGGGCAGGTCAATGCCGGCCGGGCATACGGCTTTGCAGGCTTGGCAATTCAGGCAGTTCCATGCCGGGAATCGCGCGTTCTCCCGCCCGTGGTAGAAAAAGGTGAGGATGAGCCCGATGGCGCCCACGTAAACATAGCCGTAGTTATGTCCCCCTACCGCGGTGTAGGCGGGGCACACGTTGGCGCACCCGCCGCAGCGGATGCAGCGGAGCGCTTCCCGGAAACGGGGATCCGCCGCCAGGGAGGTGCGGCCGTTGTCCAGGAACACGATGTCCAGTTCCTTGCGTCCCGAGGGGGATGCGGAAGCCGGGACGGCTCCGGTGATCCACGTCACATAGGAACTGATGGCTTGGCCCGTGGCGTTCTTGGGAAGCACGTTCAGGATTTCCAGGGCGGAGGAGATGTCGGGAAGCAGTTTCTCGATTCCCACCAGGGCGATGTGACGGGGCGGCAGTGTCGTCACCAGGCGTCCGTTTCCTTCGTTGGTGACCAGTCCGAGGGTTCCCGTATCGGCGACGGCGAAATTGGCCCCCGTGATCCCCACCTCCGCTTCGAGAAAGGCCCGGCGGAGTTCTTTGCGAGCGGTGTTCACCAGAGCCTGAATATCGTCCGGGTCCATCCGGGAGCCCGTTGTTCCGGAAAAGAGTTCCGCCACCTGTTTCCGGGTCAGGTGGATGGCGGGCATCACCATATGGGAGGGACCTTCACCGCGCAGTTGAACGATCCGCTCTCCCAAATCCGTTTCGAGAACGTTCATGCCAAGGGCTTCCAGGTGATCGTTCAGAAAAATCTCCTCGGCGGTCATGGACTTGGATTTGACGACCGTACGGGCTCCCTCCGCGCAGGCCCGTTCCCCCACGATACGACGGGCCTCTTCCGCCGTGGAGGCCCAATGGACCCGTGCTCCGGATCGTTCCGCGCGGTCCTTGAAACTCCGGTAGAGTTCGGGAAGCCGGAGCAGAGCATCCTCCTTGATTCGGATCACTCGCCGCACCAGTTCCTGGAAGTCCCTGTTCTGAAAGGCTCTGGAACGGGCGTCCCGATAGGATTCGGAAAAAGTCCGAAGGGCCGGGCCCAGGTGGGGATTCTCCAGGGCCTTTTTCACGTTTCTGTGGTAAGTCTTCCAATCGGACGGGGTCGGTTTCAGAGCATGTCCTCCCGGATTGTAAGAATGAGCAGTTCGGCGGGGCCGTGCACCCCGATGGTGAGAACCCGTTCGATATCCGCGGTGCGGCTGGGACCCGTGATGAAGGCCAGATAGGCGGATTCGCGTGCCAGAATACGCTCGAGGTCTTCCCGCAGGTCATCCATGTGGGATACCACCCGGCTTTCGGGAAGGATGGCGATATGACACAGGGAGAGCATAGTGCCCAGCCGCAGGTCTTCGTCCGAGGAATCCAGGACGAGGGCGCCTGTCTCGGCCACGCCCCAGTCCGCGGGTGTGAGGCAGGTGATCCAACGATCCACGGTGGACCGGAGATTTCGGGTTTCCAGTATGATATTTCGTGCGCCGCACAGCGTGTTCAATTCGGACAGGGCTCCGGCGTCCCATGCCGGCGCGGCCAGGCGGGTTTCCCCCCGCTCGCATACCAAGTCCACGGCCCTGGAAAACGCTTCAGAACGGTTTCGGCACGGGCGGACTTGGGCGGCGGCGTCACGGGCGCCGGACATGAATCGGGTTATGATTTCGGGTCGCGTCATAGAACGAAATCCTGATGTGCGAAGGGAGCATGGGAAGGCGACGGGAAGACGAGCCCCCCTATACCGAATGTATGTAATTCCAACGGAGGATGTTCCAGCCGCACACTATCCGGGTCTTCCCGGATGCCCGAAACGGTTCGGCTGTCGGAGGAGCCGGTTCATATCGCCTGATTCTTACGAACGTAATCAGACATTCGTATAAGGGATACCCGAAAAGGCGTCAACCCAATCATGACCGTCCCCGGTTGATTTGTTGTCGGCCCGCCGCGTATAGTGCATCCAGAGATCACGGCAGGAAACTCCCGCCCGGCGGCCACATCAACCGAACCTCGAAAAACACCCGGGTACATGGACATGGCGAGTATTCGAACCCTGACTTCGCTTCTCAAGGAACTCGAGGAAGGATTGGTGCTGTGCGTGCGGTGCGGCCTGTGCCAGTCCGTGTGTCCGCTGTATGCCGAGACCGGCCGGGAGCCCGACGTGGCCCGAGGTAAGTTGGCTCTGCTGGACGGCCTGGCCCGGGAACTTCTTAAGGACGCCCAAGGCGTTCGGACGCGTCTCGAACGATGCCTGTTGTGTGGGTCCTGTGGAGCCCAGTGCCCCAGCGGAGTTCGGGTGATGGAGCTTTTTTTAAAGGCCAGGGCGATTCTCACCGGCTACCTGGGTCTTTCCCCCGCCAAGAAACTCCTTTTCCGGGGCGTGCTGGCGCATCCGGCGTTGTTCGATGGTTTGATATCCCTTGGTTCGCGCTTTCAGAACGTGTGGTCCCGCCCGGTGGACGAAATGCTGGGAACGTCCTGTGCCCGGATCGTGTCTCCTTTGGGTGACCGCCATTTCCACAGACTTGCCCGGAAGCCGTTTCACGATGAGGCGCCGTTCTTGCGGGATCGTCCGGGATCGTCCGGGATCACGGCGTCCCTGTTCGTGGGATGCCTGCTGGACAAGTTCTACCCCCAGGCGCCTTTGGCGGCGCTGAAGGTCCTCGATCATCACGGCGTGGGAGTGATCGTACCTTCCTCGCAGGCCTGCTGCGGGATGCCCGCCCTGTCCGCAGGAGAGATCGGGAGTTTTCACAAACTCGTCCGGCATACTCTGGAGCGTTTTCGGGTCCGGGAATTCGATGTCCTGCTGACGGGGTGCGCCACGTGCGCGTCCACCCTGAAGAAGATGTGGCCCCTGATGACCTCCGGGATGAAGGATCGGGAACGGGAGGAAATCGCGGAACTTTCCGAAAAGACCATGGACATCAGTCAATTCCTCGTGGACCGGGGTTTCGTCCAGGCGGCGCCGCCGGTCGGTTCCACCGGGAACCCTCGAATCACCTATCACGATCCGTGTCATCTCAAGAAATCGTTAGGCGTCTGGAAGCAACCGCGAATCCTGTTGCAGGCGGCCGGCCGGGCCGTGTTGGCGGAAATGGAGGAAGCGGACTGGTGCTGCGGCATGGGAGGCGGTTTCGGTTTAGGGCATTACGAGACGTCCCGGGCCATCGGGGACCGTAAACTGGATCATATCCGGAAGACCCGTGCCTCCGTGGTGGCCACTTCGTGCCCGGCATGCATGATGCAGATCGAGGACCAACTTTCCCGGCGGAGGGTCCCGATCCGGGTGAAGCATGTCATCGAAGTATATGCGGAGGGGTTAACAGGCCGCTGAAAAACGCGATCTGCGTCGTTGGGCTTCCGGCGGCCGCAAGGGTCATGGGGTCACTCGCCTTCCGGTGCGGAAAGATACCGCGTGATGTCCGACCGGCGTTTCGAGGCTTCCAAATGAGCTTGCACCTGTTCCCGGACCTTCTGTTGTTTCAAAAACGGTTCCAGAGATCCTTTCACTTCGTCGTAGTCCGCCGTGGAGGCGGGCGAACGTTCCAGTACCTGGATGAGATGATATCCAAAGGGGGTTTCCACAACTTCGCTTATCTGTCCCGGCTCCAGTTGAAATGCCGCTTCCTCGAAAGGGGCCACCATCCGTCCTTTGGTGAAGAAGCCCAGGTCGCCGCCCTGTTCGCTGGAAGGACAGGATGAGAATTCCTTGGCCAGCGCCGCGAAGTCGCCGCCTTCCCGGAGTTTGTCCCGGATGGACTCGATCTGCTCCATGGCCTCCTTCTTGACGGATTCCTCCGCCTCGGATTTCACGGCAATGAGGATATGCCGGGCGTGCACCCGCTCAGGCTGGTGAAACGTATCCTTGTGTTCGTCGTAGAAGGCTCGGATCTCGGTATCCGTAAGCGTCACCTTCTGGACAAACCGCTGGTCGATGAATCTCTGGATGGCTATGATACGCTGGAGTTGCTCTCGAACTTCCTTTTCCGTCATATTCATATCGATCAGGTATTTCTTGTATCCCTCGTCATCCTGCAGTTGACTTTTTATCATGGCCAACTGCTCATCCACAGCGGATTCACTCACCAAAACGCCGTCCTGGACGCTCTGTTGATACAGCAATTCCTGATTGATCAGGTTTTCGAGAACCTCCTTGGCGGCTTCGGCTATCTGCTCCTGTGGAATGGGCCGTCCCATGTTTTCCATCTGGTGCTTCAGTCGCGCCATTTCGCGTTCATAGGCGGGCATGCTGATGGAGGATCCGTTCACTTTGGCCGCATCCGTGGGCTGGGTTGTTTCCGACCATCCCGCGGCGGGGTGCAGCAAGAGCGCAACCACCAGTATTCCGACCCACATCCATGCATGTTGTTTCCGTCCCGTAGGCATTGAAATGCTCCGTGTCCTAGTTGGTATCGTTTCGATTTCACATCCATGCCGGCGGTTGAAACGACGTAATGGGTCGTTCAAACCAAACCGGGCCTGAAACACCGTTGCGAGACATACCATGTTAATTCGCGCCTGAGCAAGCGGTATTTGGGGACTTTTTCTCTGATGCAGCCATGGGGGCGCTGCGCGGCTTCATCTTCTTTGCCCCCGCTAAGCGCCCGGTGCGGGTTTCCTGTCTCGGGATCGTCTGCGCGTTGCAGCACCTCGCTTCCCTCTAACCCGTCCCCGACCGGAAGTTCCGCCATGGACAACATAGAACGATCTGTGTACAATTACACCCTGTGATTCTCTGATGATGAGGTCTTCCCGGACCTTCATGGGTCGACCGACTTGCAGCGGAACCCGGGACTGCGAAAGACCGCTGAGTCATCCAATGGTTACCCGCCGTATCCAGCAAGCCCACGGTGGTTGTTTCAGGTACTCCGGAGTCGGTGAACAGCATGCGATCATCCATGCGCCCAAACGCGCGTTCGAAGGCAAGACCGCCGGCAGGTCTGCTTCTATCCCTGATGCTCGTCTTCGCCGTCTCGTCTTCGGCGGCGGCTTCCTGGCTGATCGATTCGGAAAGGCGCCATGTTTCAGCCCACGCTCCCCTCGTTTGTCTCGACTGTCATGGTGATATCCCGGACCTGACTCCGCATCCGGATCCGCGCAGTGTCAACCGGAAGCCGGACAAACCCGGGTACGCGGATGTGTGTCTCGCATGCCACGATGCCGTGGCGGACGGCTTGGCGCAAGGATCCCACGGCGGTTTGGCGGTCCACGCACCGGATGAATACCGGGATTGCCTGGCCTGTCACGATCCGCATTATGCGCTTTCCTCCGTTCCGGATGCGCCGCGATACGATCCTTCGCAGCCGGTTTCACAACAGTGTTCCGTCTGCCATGCTTTTCGCGACGCATTGCCTCCTCCGTCCGTCGTGGACGGCGCTGACGGTCGTTGCATGGGTTGCCACCAACGGCCGGATTTCGATCGTCCGGAAGAACACGGCCGCGTTCAGGCGTTGTGTTTTCGCTGCCACGGTCGCAGCGGTCCGTCCATCGAACAACGTACCGACGGACAAGGGTTTTTTGTAGACCGGGAAGCGTACCGGGATACGCCCCATGCCGCTATGGCGTGCCTGGCCTGTCATCCGGAAGCCGCCCGTTACGGTCATGCCCCACAACGTACCGAAGCCTGTGAAGCATGCCATACCCGTCATGACGAGAAAAAAGCGCATGACGCCCACCTGAACGTCGGGTGCAAGGCCTGTCATCTCTCGCAGGTTCGGCCGGTCCGCCATGCCGAGACCGGGCTCATTGTTGAACAACGAGAGCGACGTCCGGGAGAACTTACCGACGTTCATGACTTCATGACCGAGAAGGACTTGGACGGCTGCCGCCGCTGTCATGTCGCAGGGAATTCCGTAGGGGCGGCGGCCATGGTCCCGCCTCCCAAGAGCATCCTCTGTATGCCTTGCCATGCCGCCACATTCAGTGTGGGAGATACCGTTACCCTTCTGAGTTTGCTCATTTTCGGCGCGGGCATGGTGCTGGTTCTCAGCTATGTGTTTTCCGGCAGTTTGCCCGGAAACCCTCGGGCCGGGATTTTCGGCAAGCTGGGCGTCCTGTTGGGCGGGATTGCGGGTGTTGTTTTCTCGGGAAGGATTTGGATCATTCTGAAAGCCCTTTTCTGGGACGTGTTGTTGCAGCGTCGCCTGTATCGTCGATCCCCGTTGCGCTGGACGGTGCACAGTCTGATTTTTATGCCTTTTCTGATCCGTTTTACCTGGGGCCTGACGGGGCTGGCGGGTTCCCTCCGGTTTCCGGAGTGGGCCGGGACCTGGATGCTTCTGAACAAAAATCATCCTATGACCGCTTTGGTCTTCGATATTACCGGAGTGATGATCCTTGCCGGCGTAATCTGGGCTTTTTTGCGGGATCGACGACACCGCCGGATCCAGCCGGCGGACCTGTCCCGTCAGGATCGCCTGGCCTTGCTCCTGATCGGACTGCTCGTCCTGGTCGGTTTTGTTCTGGAAGGCGTGCGCATCGCGATGACAGGGAGTCCTCCGGGGACCCGATGGGCATTCATCGGATATGCGTTCAGCGGTCTGTTTAGGGAAGGCGAGACGCCGACCACATTGTACGGGTACATCTGGTACCTGCATGCCGGGCTCAGCGGTGCGTTCGTGGCCTATCTGCCCTTCAGCCGATTGCTGCACATCATTCTGGCGCCGATCGCCTTGAGCATCCAGGCCGTCCTGGATCACGAGCACAAAAGGAAATCGCATGGTTGATCGTCCGGGTAGTCCGCCGGGGACATCTTCAGAAGGGATGATCTCCGGCCGATCCGAAGGACCGTGGCTTGCGCAGCCCGACTGTAATTCGTACCGGCCGTAATAAACCGTATTGCGGGCAGACTGGTGCAAAACGATGAGATACAAGGGGCGGGCGGATCCTGAAAAATGAGGCGTACACGCCTTACGCCGCAATGACGAAGGATGAAACGCAACGCAGCAGATCGCGTTTTTCAACAGCCTGGTAAGGAGCAAATCCATGGAGGAACACGTCAGACAGGCCCTGATGGATATCGTGGGCGCCGATAACTATACGGAACGTCTCATCGATATGGTCTCCTATTCCTATGATGCCTCCGAGCATCACCATCGGCCTTCTTGCGCGGTGTGGGCCGTTTCGGTGGACCAGGTATCCCGCATTCTCCTACTGGCCGATACGGAAAGGATCCCTGTGATTCCACGGGGTGCGGGTACCGGGCTGTCCGGCATGGCCGTGCCGGCGCGGGGCGGTATCGTGCTGGATCTCAACCGCATGAACCGGATCCTCCGGATCAGCATCGAAGACCGGTTGGCCGTGGTGGAACCGGGCGTGGTGTACGCCGATTTGGAACGCGCCCTGGCTCGACACGGCTTTTTCTTTCCTCCCGACCCGGCCAGCGGAAAGGTGGCCACGTTGGGCGGCAACGTGGCCACCAACGCCGGCGGCGTTAAGGGCGCCAAGTACGGCACCACCCGTGATTATGTTCTGGGGTTGCAAGTGGTGCTTCCCGACGGCCGCGTCATGCGCACGGGTTCACACACCATGAAGAGCGTTTCCGGGTACGACCTGACCCGTCTGTTCGTAGGTTCCGAGGGGACCCTGGGCGTCATCACGGAAATTATTCTCAAGATCAACCCCAAGCCTACGGCCACCAGTACGGCCCTGGCCACCTTCAACGATCTGGAGGATGCCGGGCGGGCCGTCGGTCAGATCATGCGCAGCGGCATCGTCCCCAGCGTGCTGGAAATCCTGGGTCGGGAAACCATCCTCGCCATCAACCAAAACACCGATCTTAACCTGCCTGAAGTGGATGCCATGCTGCTGGCCGAAACGGACGGCTACACCCGGGAAGAAACCGAATACCAGATCGCCAAAATCATGGACATTTTCCGAGCCAACCGTCCCCAGCAGGTTCAGAAGGCCCGAACGGAAGAAGAAGCGGCGAAGCTCTGGGAAGCCCGAAAATCGGCTTACGCCGTGTTGGCCCGCATCAAGACCCATTTTGTGCTCGAAGACGTCACCGTACCCATCGGACGTGTGGCGGCGCTGTTGAAGGGCGTGGCGGATATCGCCGCCCGCCGCGATATCCGGATCGCCACCTTCGGACATGCCGGAGACGGCAACCTGCACCCTCAGATTCTCTATGACGGATACGATCCCGTGGAGGTCAAAAAAATGGAGGCCGCCACGGCCGACCTTTTCAAACTGGCCATCGAGTTGGAGGGAACGCTTACCGGAGAACACGGTATCGGCCTGGCCAAAGCTCCGTTCATGACTCTGGAACACGATGCGGCGGCCATGGAAACCATGCGCAACATCAAGAAGCTTTTTGACCCCAACCATATTCTGAATCCCGGCAAAATGGCGCTGGAGGCACCGTGACGATGAGAGACAAGTACGACTTCGAAACCAAATTCCGGGACCAGATTCTGAAATGCTCCCGCTGCGGATTCTGCCAGGCGGTTTGTCCCGTATTCGGCGCCACCCTGCGTCCGGCCTGTAACGCCCGGGGGAAGATGCTGATCCTGAAGGAGGTAATGGACAATCGGATCGAACTCGATGACCAACTCATCGATACCCTGTTTCAATGCACCACCTGTGCGAACTGCCGGCTGAACTGCCCCTCGGGCGTCAATGTGCCCGAGATCATCAAGCAGGTACGCAAGGACATGGTACACATCGGTTCGTGCCACCCGGCCTTTACCGGAATGAACGAAGTGCTCCGGGAACATGACAACATATACGCCGAGGAGGAACCCGCGGACCTTGAACGGGAGCGCAACCGGAAGGCTCCATACGTCTTTTTCATCGGCTGCGTGGGGGCGTATCGGGAAGACGAGTCCACCCTGGCGACCCTGGATCTGCTGGACCGTCTGGAAGTGGATTATACGCTCATCGATGAAGTGTGCTGCAGCGGCGTGCTGGAGGACGTGGGATTCGAGATCAACCCGAGGCTGGTGCAAATCAACATCGAGCGCATTCTGGCCACCGGCGCCAAAACGGTTATAACCGGATGCCCGTACTGCTTCCGGACCTTCAACAGCCGGGAGCCGTATGCGGTCCTGAAGAAACAGGATGTCCGTATCGTACATCTCAGCCAGTTTCTGACCCAATTCACCCTGAACGTGACCACCGACAAGCGGGTCACCTACCATGATCCCTGTGATTTGGGGCGGCATTGCGGCATTTATGAAGAGCCGCGTGAAACCATTCGTAAAATCGCCCCGGATTTTGTGGAGATGCGCCACCACCATGCCGATGCGCTCTGCTGCGGCGCCGGCGGCGGGGTTCGAGGCGCTTTTGCCAAGAATTCCATCGCCATGGCGCGCAGGCGACTGGAAGAAGCGGATGAGATCGGGGCCGAAGTGGTCCTGACGGAATGCAACTCATGCGTTCACAATCTTGCTAACGCCAAGTTGCGAAAACAGAAGTTTCAGGTGTGCACAACCACCGAGTTTATCAACGGTCTTATGGAGGACCGGTGACGGGGGCATTTCGGCCTTGCCGTGTCCGGCGGCCGCGGAAATAATAGAGCGCGGGCCGGAGAACCGTCGCTCATACCACCGATTCATTCACGGGAAAGGAACGCAGCCGATGGAAATTCAGGGATATCACATGCCGGACGAGTTGTATTACGAGGAGAACCATTTCTGGGTCAAACCCGAAGGGGATTTGCTTGTGATGGGGATGGATGACTTTGCCCAGAAATTGGCCGGTGAAATTGTCTACGTTCAACTGCCCGAGGAGGGCAAAGTGCTGAAGGCCGGGAAAAAATTCGCCAAGCTGGAGTCCGGCAAATGGTTGGGTAAGGTGTTCGCCCCCGTCAATGCCGAACTGACGGCGGTCAACGAAGCGTTGGAAACGAACCCGGGCCTGATCAACGAGGATTGTTACAACAAAGGCTGGATGTACAAACTGAAACCCCAGGCCATGGACGACTTGAAAAACCTGATCCATGGACCCGAGGCCGTTGAAAAATGGCTGTTGGCGGAAATCGAAAAATATGCCGGGGACGCGCCGAAATAACATGGCCAATACGGATTACACCATCGGACAGCTTCTCGGGATGGAGGCCTGCACCAACTGCCGCATCTGTGCCGATGTGTGTCCGGCGGTGGCGGCCGCGGGGCGCGGTGATATCTCCGCCGTCAACCGGATGAAAGGTCTCCGGAACATCCTGCGAAGCCGCGGCGGTCTGCTTCGGAAGTTGTTCGGGAAGAAGATCTCCCAAGAGACGTGGGAAGCATTCAGCCGGAACACGTTTCAGTGCACCCTTTGCGGCAACTGCCAGGAAGTGTGTCCCGTGGGGATCCGACTGAGGGAGTTGTGGCTCTCCCTGCGCCAGGACCTGGTGCATTCCCGTGTGTACCCTCAAGCCGTCGACATGATTCGGGACAACCTGGAAGCCAGTCACAACGTGTTTGCCGAAGATAATGAGGAACGGGCCGACTGGGTGGAGGATATGTCCGATGCGCCCGATCACGGTTTCCTGAAAGACCGTGCCGAAGTGGTCTACTTCACGGGCTGCGTGGCGGCCTATTTCCCCCTGGCCCAAAAAATTCCCCTGGCCCTGGCCGACATATTGACCGCGGCTGAGGTGGATTTCACCCTCATGGGGGAAGAGGAGTGGTGCTGCGGATTTCCGTTGATCGGCGCCGGCTTGAAAGACCTTTTCCATACCTTTCGGGACCACAACCTGGAGGCCGTTCGCGAAAAGGGTGCGCGGGAAGTGCTATTCGCCTGCCCTTCCTGTTACCAGATGTGGCGCGAGCATTATCCCCTGGGTGATCTCAGGATCTCCCATGCTTCCCAGTTTCTGCTGCGAAAGCTGCGCCGGGGGGACATTCCCCTGAAGCCCCTGGAAATGACCGTCACCTATCACGATCCCTGTGATCTGGGCCGGGGCGCCCGAATTTTTGATGAACCCCGCGAGGCCATTCGTTCCATTCCAGGCGTCACATTGGTGGAACTGCCCCGCAATCGCGAAAACTGCCTGTGCTGCGGCGGGGGAGGGAATCTGGAAATGCTCGCCAAGGAGCTTTCGGCGGACATTGCCCGCCTGAAAATCGACGAGATTCTTTCCACCGGCGCCCAGGCCGTCATCACCGGGTGCCAGCAGTGCGTGCGCACCATGATGACCTATGTCCGACGCAACAAGGTTCCCCTGGAGGTGTTGGATCTGACCCAACTCGTTCAACGGGCGTTGAAGAAGGATGAGGATTGATGGTGTCGGGATGGCTGGTCGCCCGTTCGGAACGGGTTCGGTCCGACTTTCGCGACGACCGCCGCCCGATATACCGGATCTCCCTCCGGAGCGATCTTTGATGCAATCCTGGCGACTGCTGGATACCTCTCCCCTGTGCGCCGCCGCCAATATGGCGCTGGACGAAACCCTTGTGGAACTCAAGGGTCGCGGCCAAATCCCCAATACCATCCGTTTTCTGCAGTTTTCGCCCCGCTGTGTGCTGGTGGGTTTTCACCAGTCGGTGGCCGAGGAAATCCGAACGGACTATTGCCGTCGGCAGGGCATCGAGATCAATCGCCGCATCACCGGCGGCGGAGCCGTCTTTTTCGACGAAAGCCAGTTGGGATGGGAGGTCATTTGCGACAAGGCCTTTTTCAACGTGCGCATTCCGGACCAGGGGCTTTTCAAGCAATTATGTGATCCCGTAATCCGTGCTTTGACCGGGATGGGGTTGCAGTCTACGTTTCGTCCCCGCAACGATATCGAAATCAACGGCCGGAAAATTTCCGGGACAGGCGGCACCGAATCGGGCGACGCGTTCCTGTTCCAAGGGACCATGCTGGTGGATTTCGATGTGGACACCATGCTCCAGAGCCTCCGTATCCCGGTGGAGAAATTGAAGGCCAAGGAGATCGACTCGGTTCGGGAGCGGGTTACCTGTTTGAAATGGGAGCTGGGTCAAACGCCTGCGTTGGAGACCATCAAGGCGGCGGTACGGACCGGTTTCGAACAGCACTTGGGTATCCGACTGATCCCCGGAGGACTTACGGCGGAAGAACAGGCCCTGTTCGAGGAAAAGCTGTCGTATTTCGAGTCCGACGAATGGGTCGAAGCGGTCCGGCCCCGTTTCCGACAGCGCGAAGTCTTGCAGGCGGCGTATAAGAGCGATGCCGGCCTGGTGCGCTTTACCGTGGTGGTGAATGCCTTTACCCGGCGTATCAAGGATATTCTGATCACGGGTGATTTCCTGTCGTTTCCCTCCCGGGCTCTGTACGATATGGAGGCCCGGCTTCGCGGTATGATCCTCGACGGGCCGAGGATTCACGAGGCGATACGCCGGTTTTTTGGTGAAGGCGCCATTCATGTTCCCGGCATGGTTGCCGAGGATTTTCTCAAGCCCCTGGACCAGATCCTGGCCAAGATGGAAATCGCCCGTTTCGGCATCCCCCTGGCGCAGTGCAATCAGATTTCGGTCACCCATGGATCCTTTGCCGAGATCGTTCGACAGAAACCCTCAGTGCTGCTCCTGCCATACTGTTCGAAACACATCGAGTGCGATCTCCGGTACGCCAAAGGGTGCCGGGCCTGCGGGGAGTGCACCGTCGGCGACGCCTGGACGCTGGGACGACAACGGCATCTAAAAACGCTTTGCATTACCAGCTTCGAGGATCTCATCCGGGAACTAACGAGGATCAAAGCGGAAGGCCACCGGGCCTTCATCGGCTGCTGCTGCCGCCCTTTCTTTACCAAGCACGTGGACGACTTCGTCCGGGTCGGCGTTCCCGGCATTCTCCTGGATATCGACTGCACCACCTGCTATGAACTGGACCAGGCCCGGGAAGCCTATGCGGGACGGTTCGATCGGCAGACCGAGGTGAATGTAGAGTTGCTGGAAACGGTGCTGAAGGTCTGCGGCGGGGAACCCGAGTTGCAGCAGGCCGGGTGAATAATCCGGGCGAAGCAATGACGCGTTTTTCCGAGGCGTATGATATAGTAGTGGTGGGCGCCGGTCCAACGGGGAGTTCGGCGGCCCTGGCCGCCGTATCCGAAGGCGCCCGGGTGCTGGTGGTGGATCGAAAACCCGTTCCAGGCGCGCCGGTGCGCTGTGCGGAACATATCCCGGCGCTTCTGGTGAGGGAAATCCCCTGCAAGGCCGACTTCATCGTTCAGTCGGTGAAGGGCATGCGCACGTTTCTTCCGGACGGCGAGGTTACGGAAACCAAGGCTCCCGGCTACATCATCGCCCGGGATCGCTTCGACCAAGCCCTGCTCGAGGCGGCCGCATCCGCCGGCGCCGATGTTCGCACCGGTTTCCGGGCGGTGGCGAACCAGCCCGGCAGGATCGTGCTGCAACGCACCCCGGATTCTCCCGTTACGGTCCGTACCCGCGTCATCGTCGGAGCGGATGGACCTCGCTCCACCGTGGGCCGGTGGATCCGTTCGGTGAACCGCCATCTCATTCCCGCGGTGCAGGTGCGGGTTCCCTTACGCCGCCCGCTGGCGTTTACCGAGGTTTTTTTCGATCAGACATTTTTCGGGGCCTACGGCTGGCTCTTTCCCCGCGGTCCAGACGCCAATGTGGGGCTGGGTATGTGCAAAACGGGGGAGGCATCCCCGCCGCTGGCCAAAACGCTCCGGAGCTTTGTGGGCCGGCTGGCGGATTCGGGAAAAATCAAAGCCGAGCCCATGCAAAGGCATTTCGGATGGATCCCCGCGGAACCTTTGCGGCCCGTGACCGCCGGCAACATCCTGCTGGCGGGTGACGCCGCAGGCCAATGCCATTCCATTACCGGCGCCGGCGTGCCCCAGGCGGTGCTCTGCGGTCGCATGGCGGGCCGATGGGCCGCCCGGGCCGCGATGGAAGATAATGTGTCCCTGTTGATGCATTACGAAACGGAATGGCGCGATCTGTTTGCCGACACCCTTGCGCGCGCACACCGGAAGCGTCGCATCCTGGAAACCCGTTGGGCGGAATTAAACGATATCGTTCGCTCCTGCTGGATCGCATACCGGTCGTACTATGAAGACGAACCTTGAATGCCTGAACGGCGAGGGCGCCGCCGGCCGAGTCAACCCGGAGGGCCGGATTACGTTTTACCTGCCGGGCATGTTCGACAGCGGCGGGCAGCGGGGGCGCTATGCGGCCCTGTCCATCACCGGCAGGCGATGCACCCTGATGTGTGAACACTGTCGGGGAAACCTGTTGTCCACCATGCCTCCGGGAGACACTCCCAGGGACCTGTTGGATCGCTGCCTCCGACTGCATCGGGAGGGATACCACGGTGTTCTGCTCAGCGGCGGATGTGATTCGGCGGGCCGACTTCCCTGGGAACGCTTCTACGAAACCATCGCACGAATCAAGACCCGCACCGACCTGTACATTTCCGTACACAGCGGTCTCGTAACCGAGGACCACGCCCGGGCGCTTAAAGACGCCGGAGTGGACCAGGCCCTCATCGACGTGGTAGGCAGCGACGACACCCTCCGGCGCATCTGTCATCTGGACAACGGCGCCTCGCGCATCATGGAGGCCATGGCGGCTTTGGAGAAAGCGGACCTGCCTGTGACGCCGCACATCGTATGCGGCATCGATTTCGGCCGTATACTCGGAGAAAGGCGGGCCGTCGCCATGATCAGCGAATTTCGGGTGCGGCAGGTGGTCATCGTCGGCCTTATGAAGCTTGCCGGCGCCCCGGCGGCCCAGGCGGTTCCGCCGGCCGCGGAGGCCGTGGCGGAGATCATCGCCGAAACCCGCGATCGTCTGCCGTCCGCATCCGTCAGCCTGGGCTGCGCCCGCCGGCGGGGTGATACGCGCCTGGAGATACTGGCCATCGACGCCGGAGTGGACCGTATGGCGCTGCCGTCGGAGGAAGCCGTCCTGCATGCCCGGAAGCGGGGGTTGCGCATCGCGTATCAACGCACCTGTTGTTCGGCGCCGTCCCGTTGGCCGTCCGAGGGCTGGCTTACGGACACCTGACCGGAAGAAGGATCGCCACGTCATGTCGAACCAATGCACACCCAAAGGCCCCCGCAGCCTTACCGGGGACCCGGCCGAACTCGAGAGCCCGGAAGTGGTCCGAACGAGTCTGGCGGCGGCCATGACCCTCGGGTTCAAACCGGGACTGTTTTACCGTAACGCCAAGCTCTACTGCATCAATCTGCTCCTGACCTACAGGACCGGCTGTATCGCCCGCTGTGCGTATTGCGGGCTTTCCGCCGGACGGCCGGGGTATTACGATGCGAAAAGCTTCATCCGCGTTTCCTGGCCCACTTACACAGTCAGCGACATCATCGCCGCCATCCGGGAACGCCAAAGGCGCGTCCATCGGATCTGCATCTCCATGATCACCCACAAGCGGGCCGTCCGGGATACGCGAGCCCTCTGCGCCCGCCTCCGCGCCGCCCTCGACGCGCCGGTGTCCCTCCTGGTGGCGCCCACCGTGGTCACACGGAACGATCTGTGCGACTTCAAGGCCGCCGGCGCCGATCGCATCGGGGTGGCCATTGATCTGGCCACGCCGGCCCTGTTCGACCGGCATCGCGGCGGCGGCGTGGGCGGTCCCCACCGCTGGGAATCCTACTGGGATTGCCTGACGGCCGCCGCCGAGATCTGGGGCGACGGTCGTATCGGCCCCCACTTCATGGTAGGTATGGGGGAAACCGAACAGGAGATGTGCGCCGCCATGCAACGGGCCCGGGACCTGGGAGGACGCACCCACCTGTTTTCTTTTTTCCCCGAAGCTCAATCCGCCATGGCGGAGCATCCCCAGCCGCCCATGGCCCAGTACCGCCGCATCCAACTGGCCCGCCACCTCATCGACCAGGGTGTTTGCCGGGCCGAGGCCATGACCTATGACGCCCAAGGGCGCATCGAGGACTTCAGCCTGGAACCGGCGACGTTGGACGGGATCATCGATTCCGGCGCGCCATTTCAGACCAGCGGCTGCGAAGGGTATGACGGGCGGGTGGCCTGTAACCGTCCCTACGCCAATTCCCGGCCGGGTCCCCATATCCGCAATTATCCGTTTCCTCCCGAAGCGGAAGACATTCGCCGCATCCGGCGCCAGATGAGCCGTACCGTGAAACAGACGCCCGAAGTGTCTCCCTGAAGCGGCCGATAACGCTATGTCCTGAAGTCATCTCACGGGCTCCTGTACATTCGACTTCGCCCCATCGACACTCCGGATTCAAGCAGTGTATATCGATTGTATAAATCCGGCCCCGGTACGCGCCTGCAGTTTAGAAAGACGGGTATGCCGCTGTTTATGCTATGGGATTAGTTATCTATCAGTCCGTTCAGCCCCTTGATAAACAGATCCATCTCCCAAAGATGGATGCGGTTCTCAAGAATTTCCGGTTCCGGAGGATCCTATCAGGCCGTTGAAAAACGCGATCTGCGTCGTTGGGCTTTATCCTTCGTCATTGCGGCGTACTGGTTGTACGCCTCATTCCTCAGGATTCGCCCGCCTTGCATCTCATCGTTTTTGACCGGCCTGCCCGCAATAGTGTTTATCAACAGGCTGATAGAGGTTTCCTTGACAGCGAAGCGCAAAGCGGAATATAGGTTCATGAAACCTATCAGCGGCTTTTCAGCGGGTCGCAGGCAATTCTGTTTATCCGAAGACTGTCGGGTTTCCATCGTGGGAGGGTGCGCGCGAAGCGCCGGTGCGTCCACGGTGGAAGTGGGTTTCATGGGTTCAACACAGGAGGAAGGACAATGGCTCTAAGGAGAGTGGCGATTATCGAAGGGTGCCGGACTCCGTTTGTACGATTGGGTACGGACTTTCGAGAGATGACCGCGGTGGATTTGGGCAAGGCGGCGGTGAATGCGCTGCTGAATCGCACCGAAATTCCCGTGCAGGAGATCGACGAGGTGGCCATGGGGGTCTCCATCGGCCAACCCGCCATTACCAATTTGGCCAGGCAGGTGGCGTTGGGCATCGGGTTGCCCAAGGACGTGCATTGCTATCACATGCAGCTCGCCTGCGCCACGAGTATTCTGACGACGGCCCATGCGGCCATGAGCATTGCCACCGGCCAGGCGGATGTGGCTATTGCGGGCGGCGCCGAAAGCATGAGCGACGTGCCCATCATGGTCTCGGATCCGGTGCGCAAGGCGCTGTTCGAGTCTCAGACCAAGCGGACGCCCGAGGAGCAGCTCATGGTCATCGGCAAGGTTCCGCTCATGCATTTTCTTCCCCAGCCTTTGGCCCTGCAGGAAGCCTACACCGGCTTGACCATGGGGGAGCACACGGAACTCATGGTGCAGGAATGGGGAGTCACGCGGGAACAGCAGGACGATTATGCGTGCAGAACGCACAAGCTGGCCGGTGAAGCCATCCGGGACGGCAGAATTCCGGCGGAAGTGGCGGCGGTGTTCGCTCCTCCCGAATATGCGCCCGTTACGGTGGACAACCTGGTGCGCGCCAATCCGGACCGGGCCAAGATGGCCACGTTGCCCCCCGTGTTCGACAAGGTGGTGGGCTCCATCACGGCCGCCAATTCCAGCCCGTTGACGGATGGGGCTTCCGCCGTCCTGATCATGGCCGAGGAAAAGGCCGCCGCCTTAGGCTACCGGCCCAAGGCCTTCATCAAGGGGTTCGGCTTCTCCGGAGTGGATCTGGATCTGGGAATGCTCTTCGGCCCGGTGTACAGCGTACCCAGGGCGCTCAGGAATGCGGGTCTGAAACTGCCGGACATAGACCTGGTGGAAATGCACGAAGCCTTTGCGGGGCAAGTCCTGTGCAATCTCAAGGCCTTTGAAGACGGAGCCTGGCTCAAGAAGCATATAGGCCTGGACGAACCCATCGGCAAGGTGAACATGGATCGGTTCAACATGATGGGAGGATCCGTTTCGCTGGGGCACCCCTTCGGCGCCACCGGCGCGCGCCTGATCACCACGTGCATGAACCAGCTTCCCAGGGTGGACGGCGTCTTCGGATTGCTGACCGCGTGCGCGGCCAACGGCACCGGCGGCGCCATGATTCTGGAACGAGCCGCGTGAAGAGTTTCCCCTAGCAGCCCGTTGATAAACACCCTTGGGGGCAGGTCGTTGAAAAACGAGAACGGAGGATGAGTCCCATGAGCGATCCGAAGATCATCAGCATGGAAATACAGGACGGCGGCGTTGCCGTATTGAACTACGACGTACCCGGAGCCCCGGTAAACACCCTGGACGACCGGGCTATCGGAGAATTGCTTCAATGTGTGGACCGCATCGCCTCGGAACCCGGCATCCGGGCGGCGGTGCTGTTCGGCAAACCAACGAACTTCGTGGTGGGGGCCGACATCAACAAGTTGAAAATGGTGGTTACCGAGGAGGACGGCTATCGGCTTTCCCGGGAAGCCCAGGATGCCTTGAACAAGCTGGAAGCGCTCCCGAAACCCGTCATCGCGGCCATCCACGGCCCGGCTCTGGGAGGCGGACTCGAGCTGGCCATGGCCTGCCATTATCGAATGGCCACCAAGGACTCCCAGACGATCCTGGGACTTCCCGAGGTGAAACTGGGGTTGCTTCCCGGCGGGGGCGGCACCCAGCGGTTGCCGCGGCTTGTCCCGTTACAGGACGCCATGGACGCCGTGCTCACCGGCAAGAACTTCCAGCCCGAAAAGGCCCTGGAGTTGGGACTGGTGGACGAACTGGCGCTTCCCTACCAGTTGAAGGAAAAGGCGCTGGAACGGGCGCGGCAGATGGCCGCGGGCGCGTTCACCATCAAGCGGAAGCCGCCCGTGTTCCCGCCGGCCAAAATGCTTCCGGGATTGTACGAGCAGGTCAAGGCCACCATCACCAAGCAGACGCGCGGTGTGCTGCCCGCTCCCTACGAAATCCTGGAAAGCGTGTACAAGGGCGTTACCGAAGGCATGGAAGCCGGCCTCGAGGAAGAGGCCCGCAGATTCGGCAAGCTGTGCATCACCCGAGAGGCCGGATCCCTGATCCACCTGTTTTTCATGGATACGGCGGCCAAGAAGGACATGGGCGCCGCCAAGGGGACCAAACCGCTTCCCGTGAAGAAGATCGGCGTGCTGGGCGCCGGCATCATGGGACACGGCGTGGCCGCCGTCAAGGCCGACGCGGGATACATGGTCCGCATGAGGGACCGGGACGCGGAATCCGCCGGCAAAGGACTCAAGGCTGCGTCCGAAGTGCTGAAGGGCATGTGGCTCAAACGGCCTCGGGGCGAGTTCGAATACCGGAGGCGCATGGACCTGATTTCCGTGACGGGGGACTACAGCGGCTTCAAGACCGTGGACGTCTGCATCGAGGCCGTATTCGAGGACGTGGGCCTGAAGCATCAGGTGATCCGAGAAGCGGAAGCCGTGCTGCCAGAGCGGGCCGTGTTCGCATCCAACACATCGGCCATTCCCATCACCCGGCTGGCCGAAGCTTCCTCGCGCAAGGAAAACTTCCTGGGCATGCATTACTTTTCCCCGGTGCATCGAATGCCCCTCATCGAGATCATTTCCACGCCCTATACCTCCAAGGAAGCCCTGGCCACGGCCTACGAATTGTGCGTGCGCTGCAAAAAGACCCCCATCATCGTCAACGACGGCGTGGGGTTTTTCACGTCCCGGGTGATCTCCAGGTACCTCCAGGAGGCCATGTTCATGCTGGATGAAGGCGGCAAGATCGAGGTGATCGATGAGACCGCCGTGCGTGCGGGTTTCCCCGTGGGGCCCGTCATCGTGAGCGACGAGGTGGGACTGGACACGGCGGCCAAGGTGGGAAAGGTCATCGAGGAAGTGTTCGTCAAGCGGTTCAACCCCGCTCCGCTCATTCCCAAGGTGGTGAAAGAGGGGAGATACGGGCGCAAAAACCAATCCGGGTTTTACACGTATCAGGCCGGCAAGAAGGGCGGGCCCGACCCCTCCGTCTATGAGCTGACCGCGGCCGGCAAGGCGCGCATCGACATGTCCCCCGAAGACATCGCACAGCGGCTCCTGCTGTCGTTCTGCGCGGAATCCGCGTTGTGCCTCCAGGAAAACGTCCTGCGCAGTCCCCGGGATGGAGACGTGGGCGCCGTTATGGGCATCGGGTTCCCCGCCAACCTGGGCGGGCCGTTCCATTATATGGACGTGGAGGGAATCCAAAAGGTGGTGGACGACATGAGCCGCCTCGAGGAACGTTTCGGAAGCCGGTTCACGGCGCCGGAAATTCTGAAGGATATGGCGTCGTCGGGTCGGGTTTTCTTCCCTGCCTCATAGCAGGGGGCAGGCGGGTGAAAAGCGCGATCTGCGGCGTTGCGCTTCGTTCCTCGTCATTGCGGCGTACTACGCGTACGCCTCACTCCTCGGGACTTGCGCGCCTTGCATCTCATCGCTTTTGACCCGCCTGCGAAGAGGAGGTAGGGGGGTATCGGCGCAGAATCGCCGGAGACGCTTGCGTTAACGAGAAGAAAAGAAGGCGCGCCTTGGATTGCATCGCCTTTGACCCGCCTGCTCAGCGCAGATCACCGCGCGCCGGAGAGCCCCGACTTGCTTTCCGGCGCACCTTCCCCATCCGGGCCCCGGAGGCGGGGGATACCTTCATGGTGTATCCCCCCATGCCCAGGCCCGCGGCCTTGCCCGCGTGAATCCATTCCCCCACGGCTAGTAATTCCAGGAACATCCTGGGGACCCGGGCGAAGGTTACCTTGCCCACGACGCCTCCCAGCATCAACCCCGTCTTGCCCGTCTGAATCTCGTGCGACCAGTCCTTCCAGTGCATCTTCCGCCGGACGACGGGTACCCGGGCGGCCAAAGCCATGGCGTGTTCGAAATCAAAAGCCCCGGGGTCGGGGCTCACCGGCGCGTGAATACAGGCCAGAGAAAAGGCGCGGTGGAACAGGACTCGGACCAGGTGGTGAAACTCCAGATCGTACACCAGCTTGCCCCGGTCCTTCATGCGGAGGGGGGTGTGCAGGCGGAGACGCACGTCGCCCAAGGAGGGCCCGGAGCCGGCGAATTCCCGCAGCAGGTCTTTCCAGAGTCGCAGTTCCGGCGGCCGGACACCCCGATCCCCCAAACGATACAGGGAGGCGCCCTCCAGCGGGGAGCGGCCCAACTCGCGGACTTCCCGGAGCGTGCAGCGGCCGGCGCCCTGTCCCAGGCCCCTTCGCCCCATGAGCCGCGCGGCGTCCACCACCTTGGGTAGAAACCGGACGCCCCCACCCACGAGGATCCATTCCCCTTCCATCCGCCGCCCTTGGCGGTAGATCTCCGGGCCGTCTTCCGGAAATCTCAGCACGAAGGGATTGGGCGCCGAAGAGGTTTCCGGGGACTCGGGACCGCGGTGGATCGGCGGCGTGGCACAAAGCCCAAAATAGGCGCAACTCCGGCGGACGGAACAAAGGGCGCATTGCGCGTGCGGCATGACGCAACTGCACTCGCGTAACGCCGCGACGAAGGCCTTGTAGATGGAAAATCCCTTGAAGGAGGGGAACCCGATATCCTCGTCGCACCGGAAACGCATGGCCACCCGGACCAAGGGGATCCGACGCCAGAAATCGTGGGTTTCTTCCGCGGCGTCCGGCTGGATGATGTATGGGAGGGATGGGGGATGCACGGGCGGCTCCTTTCGAACATAGCAGGCTGGTGAAAAACGCGATCTGCGTCGTTGCACTTCATCCTTCGTCCTTGCGGCGTACTAGTTTACCCTCGCGCCACTGCTCCTGCGGTGGCGCGCCGAAAGACCGGGCGCTCCCGCGCCCTTTCCGCATGTCCCACATCCCGCCTTGCGAACGGGCGTCGAACTTGCTACACTAACCAAAATACGCATACCGCTGGTCTTCCCGGTGCAGTGGTTCACCCGGCGTTCCGCCTCTTCCTTTTCGGCACAAGTCGCAACCCGTGCGGCCGGTTCAATCCGGCTGCGGAAAACCACCCTTCAACCGGGCCGTTTCCGGAGCCGGATTTCGAGGTCGAACCATGGAACGAAAACGCATCCGCAAGAAACTGGTCAAGCTGTTGGAAGTGTCCCCGCCCTTGAAGGAGATTCTCCTTTCGGAGGACACCCTGGAATCCAAGCGGAACCGGATCCGCACCTTTTTGGCGGACATGCTCGTAGTGACCTTTGACGACGATCCCACCATTCCTCCCCTGGAATGGGTGCTCACCCGGGACGCCATCGGGGTGTTCCGCACCATTTTATCCAGCCGGAGCGAGCGCCTGGCCGGGTTCAGTTTTCTGGGCTACCTGAACGACCTGCTCCACAAGCCCCACTACCGGGACGTGCCCCGGCCCGAGGCGGGGTTTTTCGCCGAGGTGGAACATCTGCTCAAAGGGATCATGGGCAAGGCGGGGACCTATTCGGCGACGCCCCCCGTGTTTTCGAAATACGAGGGGGTCAAGGCGGCCCGGTTGCGTTCCGCGGACCTGTCCCGCATGGCGCGCACGGCCCGGGAGTTCATGGACCGGTACGCGTGCGGTCTGAGCGAGGAGGTCATCCGGGAGCGCAGTCAGAACAAGCAGCGGATTCTGGAGCACTTCGGCGCCACGGAATACGAGTGGGAAGACTGGGAGTGGCACACGAAGCACATCATACGGAACGCGGACACCCTCAAGGATCTGGTGGATTTGTCCGGGGAAGAGTATGAAGCCGTGAAGCGGGCCCGGGCCTATCGCATCCCCTTCGGCATCACCCCGTACTACCTGTCTCTGCTGGACCGTTCGTCCGGGGGGCCCAGGGACTACGCCGTGCGGGCCCAGGTGCTCCCGCCGTTGCGGTACGTGGAGGAGATGCGGGCGCTCAAGAGCTGCAACGAGCGGAGCATGGATTTCATGCTGGAGCGGAACACGTCTCCCATCGAGGGCGTCACCCGCCGGTACCCCATGATCGTGATCCTGAAGCCCGTGCTGACGTGCCCGCAGATCTGCGTGTATTGCCAGCGGAACTGGGAGATCGAGGACGTGTATTCGGACACCGCCGCCGTGTCCGGCGAGAAGCTGGACCGGGCCCTGGAATGGATCGCCGCCACGCCCGAGATCCTGGAGGTGTTGATCACGGGGGGGGACCCGCTGTTGTTGTCCGACGAGAAGCTCCGGTACATTCTGTCCCGGCTGGCGACCATGCCCCATGTGGAGCGGATCCGCATCGGCACGCGCACCCCGGTGACGCTGCCCCAGCGCATCACGGACACCCTGGTGCGGGACATCAACCGGTTTCACAATCCAGGCAAGCGGGAGATCCTCATCGTCACCCACTTCGAACATCCCTACGAGATCACCCCCCAGTCCATGGAAGCGGTGCAGAAGTTCCGCCGGTACGGCATGGAGGTGTACAACCAGCTCGTGTACACGTTTTACAATTCGAGAAAGTTCGAGGCGGCGTTTTTGCGGGAGAAGCTCCGGCTCATCGGGGTGACGCCGTACTATACGTTCAACACCAAGGGGAAGGAGGAAACGGACGATTACCGGGTGCCCATCGCGCGGCTGCTGCAGGAGCAGAAGGAGGAGGCGCGGCTGCTTCCGGGCACGCTGCGCACGGACGAAATCGTGTTCAACGTGCCGGGGCTGGGTAAGAACTATTTACGGGCCGTGCAGCACCACGACGTGATTTCCGTTCTGCCCGACGGCCGCCGGGTGTACGAATTCCACCCGTGGGAGAAGCAGCTGTTCCTGGTGGACACCTACGTGTATACGGACGTCTCCATCCACGACTATCTGCAGAAGCTCAAAAAGGCGGGGGAGGATACGCACGCGTACCGGACGATCTGGTATTATTATTGAGGGTTGTCAGATCAACTTTCCGAGCCAAGAGAAAGAGCAAGAAATTCACATTTTTTTCGTACGTGGCCACGGGACGGACATCCATTCGAAGCCATCCCCGTGGTCCGTACGGTTCGATATCAAGTTCAACTGATTGCAATTACTTCACAAACTTCCTTCGGACGCCCACAAGGCCCACTAGACCCGCACCCAGAAGCCATACGGCTCCGGGGAGAGGCACGGGACTGGCGACAATCTTTCCATTAATGGAGGTACTGTCTTCCGGGAAGTCATAGGCAAAATTGAAACCTATTCCTGAGACCCAATTACGCCTGTCATCCCCAAGGCCAATACCACCGGATTCGATAATTCCGAGGCTGGTTAGATCCAGGACCAACTTTACACTCTGGTTAGGAGCGACATAAGTCCACGTATTCTCGTGATATTGATCTGTATGGTTCCAGTCTGGGTCCGTCCATCCCGTGTTTAAGTAAATATTTACCAAAAAACCAGCCGGTCCCAAATTATAAAAATATTGTTCGTAGGTATCGAATGCAGTTAAGTTATAATATGTTGGTGGAAGAGTGCCACCTACCCCTATTGGTTTGTCATAACCCACTTGCATCTGAGAAAATGACTCGTCACCTATTTTAGTTAAGCCGAAGTTATAGCTTACGCCAGCCACGGGTTGAGGCGGTACTATACTTTCTGTCTTATTAACTAATGTTGCATTACCAATCGGGTTATCATACGTTTTGTTGAATGCAAGCATATCTGCTATATCAAATGTGAAAAATGAAGCTAAAGCGCTAGATGCAATAAATAGCACTGCCAAGGATAAGGATAAACACATCAGGATTCGTTTCATATATCCTCCTTCTGTTTACCTAAATAGTATTTATGGATATAACTCCTTGAAATTGTTCACCTCCTCTCTACCGATCTTTAGGACGATAAGTAGGTCAATAGTTCTTAACCTGAATCCGTGACGTGTTTTTCTGCGTAGTCGGTTTCACAGGTTTGGGGGCGGTTTTTCGGCTCTTTCATTGAGTCTGACGCAGCTCAAAGCCGATTCACAGTTGTTTTATGTCTCCCGAACGCTGCTTTCGGAGGTTGAGGGGATTTTGGACAAACTCAGGACATAGGTAACCTTTCAAACGTCACCGTTAGGGTCTGGATCCGGCTTTTACCAACCGAGTCAGCCGTAAGAC